>MDSP01000216.1_pt1 | contig 12998 bp, 11 predicted proteins | sample 1005811 | NCBI WGS metagenome assembly MDSP01 (sample SAMN05526596, study PRJNA338239) | gut metagenome | isolation source: stomach gut content | host: Naso elegans | place: Saudi Arabia: Red Sea | collected 2011-04
GCTAAAGTTACAGTTAAAGAGCTTATCGGGAAAGATTGTATATTAAACTTTGATGTTAATGGACAGTCATCTAAAGTTATTGTTGATACACAAAAAACTATTAGCGAAGGAGAAACTTTGCCGTTATCAATTGATTACGATAGCATTTATATCTTTAATAAAGAAGGAAGTAGGTTATATTGATGAAAAAACAAAAATATAGTGCCGAAAATTCGCCCCAAGCTTGGATATATTTGCTGCCTGCTTTAGTAGTTATAGCGATATTTAACGTGTTGCCGATAATCAAAACGTTTATGATTTCGCTACAAAAAGGAAGCTTAACAAATCCGCAATACAACGGGTTCGCAAATTATTCTGTAGTTTTAAATGACCCCCGTTTTCATACAGCACTAAAAAATACTGCCCTATATTCATTTATAGTTGTACCTGCAGCGTTGGCTTTATCGATGCTTATCGCTATAACGATACATGAAAAAATTAAGTTTAAAGACTTGTTTGAAACGATATTTTTTATCCCGTATTTAACAAGTGTAATCGCAGTTGGGGTTGTGTTTAGATTTTTGCTTAATGGCGATTATGGGTTTGTAAACTATTTTCTAGGGTTTTTGGGAATTGCTCCGATAGACTTCCTAAACAATCCTGATATGAGTTTGACGACAGTTATAATTTTTGGTATTTGGTCGGGACTGGCGTTCAACATTATAATTTTGTTGTCGGGAATTAAAAGTATCAACGAAGATTATTATAAAGTTGCAGATATGTTTGGTGCAACGAAAACAGAACAGTTTTTTAGAATAACGTTGCCTCAACTTTTTCCACTAGTAACATTTTTGTTAACTGTAAACTTTATTAGCGCATTCAAAGTTTATGCTCAAGTGTTCTCGATATTTAACGGGAAAGCAGGGGTTGCCGACAGCGCTACAACAGCTGTATTTTATATTTACAACAAATTTTACGTTCAAATGCGATACGGCGAAGGTATGGCAGCTGCGTTAATATTATTTGTACTAATTTTATTGTTTACGTTTATACAAAATAGAATTTTAAACAAAATATCGAAAGGGTGATACAATGACTAGTAAAGTTATGACCGCTTTGGCGTACGCCTTTATAATTGCTATGTCTATCATTACACTTTTCCCATTTGTGTATATGATACTGGCAAGTTTAATGACGTTCCAAGAAGCGACAAGCATACCACCAACGCTGTTTCCTGCTGTCCCACAGTTTGAAAACTATAGTGTTGCTATGTCAAAAGCACCGTTTGGTAGATACTTCTTCAACACAGTGTATGTTGCGGGTATGTCAACATTTTTGACGCTTGTAACGACAGTGCTTGCAGGATTTGCATTTGCAAAACTACAATTTAAAGGAAAAAAAGCGTTGCTGGGATTTTTAGTTGCACTTATGATGGTTCCGTACGAAGTTGTGGTTTTTAGTAACTACCAAACTATTGCACAAATGAAATTAATGAACACGTATACAGGGTTGATTATTCCATCTGCTGCAAGTGTGTTTTACATTTTTTATTTAAAAGGATTTTTGGAGTCAATCCCAATGTCATATTACAATGTGGCAAAAGTTACGGGTGCATCTGACTTAGAGTTTATCACAAAAGTTATGTTGCCACTTGCAAAACCAGCGTTGTTTACTATGAGCATATTAAGTTTTATCGGTGGTTGGAACTCATTTATTTGGCCAGTTCTTATCACAAATTCAACAGACATGCGACTACTTGGAAACGGGTTAAGTGCATTTGCAACAGAAAGTGGAACAGACGTGCACTTACAGATGGCAGCATCAACTATTACAATTATTCCTATATTGTTACTATACTTTATATTTAGACGTCAAATTATAAGAGGGGTTGTGAAGAGCGGTGTTAAAGGATAAAAAGACTAAAATTACATTTCATAACGGAATTTTAACTATTGGTGGTACAATTATTGAAGTTGTTTACGAAGACTCGCACATTTTTTTCGACTTTGGGAGCGAATATAATCCAGCGAGCGAAGTTCAACCAGAAACGTTGCAAGACTTGCTTGACCACAAACTTGTGCCATATATCGATAATGTGTTTGACAAAAACATTCCGTTAGAGGGATATGACAACAAGGAGCAAACTTTTAACAACACAGCAGTATTTTTATCACATGTTCACTTGGATCATAGCAAAATTGTTAATTATTTAGATGAAGATATACCTTTATATACACTTGAGGGAACAAAAAACTTAACTAGAGTGTTAAATATAGATAACAACTTTTTGTTTCCTAGATACGGTGAACATGATAGCAACACACGAGAAATTACAGGACTTAAAGACAATGAAATTGTAAATGTCGGAAAAATCCAAGTTAAAGTCATGCCAGTTGACCACGATGCGTATGGAGCTTGCGGACTTGTTATAACGACGCCAGACCTAGTTATATCATACACTGGTGACATCAGGCTTCACGGTTATAAGCCAAACACGACGCTTGAGTTTTGCAAAGAAAGTGAAAACTGTGACGTACTTCTTATTGAAGGGGTAAGCGTGTCATTTTCTGAAGAAGGCGAAGAAGAAGATGACCGAGATTTTGCCACAGAGCCTGAACTTGTGGAAACTATTACCGAACTTGTGAAAAACAATCCAGACAAACAAATTACGTTTAACTATTACGTTTCAAATGTGGAGCGAATTTTAAACATAATCGAAACTAGTCCAAGAACGGTCGTGCTTGATGCGTATTATGCGTATGTTGTGTATGAAACCGCACATAAAAAAGTGAATTATTATCGCATAAACGACAAAGATTATGGGCTAGACCCAGAGTTTGAAATTGATATAAATACTTTATTCCACGACGAGAGCAAATATTTTTGGCAGTTTTCAGAAAACATCGCTCAGCTTGTGCCAAAACTTCACCAAGGTGGAATTTATATTCATTCAAATGCACAACCATTAGGAGAGTTTGACCCTAAATATACACCATTTATGGAAAGGTTTGCACAACATGGTATTGAAGTACACGTGCTTAGCAACTCAGGTCATGCATATCCAAAAGATTTAATGAAAATAATAAACCTTATAAAACCCAAATTGTTAGTACCAATTCATTCACGTAAACCAGAACGATTGTTTAACGAGAATGGGGAAAGATTGTTGCCAACAAGAGGGCAAACTATATAGAAAATTGGAGGAATTACAATGAATTTTAAGAAATTTAATAAGTTAGTTTTAGCGTTGATGGCTACAACAGCATTGGTTGCATGTTCTTCAGACGAAGCACCAGCAACAAACAATACAAACAACAACACAAGCAATAGCTCAAACAGCAACAATAACAGCTCAAGCAGCACGCCAGTAACGGAGCAAGAAGAAGCGTTCACATTCCCAGAAATAACGCAACCAGTTGAAATTACTTTTTGGCATGCGATGAACGGTGGGCAAGAGTCGGCACTTACAGCGTTAACAGAAAAATTTATGGCTCAAAATGACTATATAACTGTTACGCTACAAAACCAATCAAGCTACAACGACTTGAACCAAAAATTATCAGCATCACTAATAAGCCCAGACCAGTTGCCAACTATGTCACAAGCGTATCTTGACTGGATGTATTATCCGCTTGAAGACAACTTGATTGTTGACTTACTTCCTTATGTGGAAGACCCTGAAATTGGTATTGGTGACTTTGCGGACATCAACTACGCATTTTTAGAGCCACTTATGATAAATGGTTCACTATACGGTATGCCATTTAACAAATCAAGCGAAGTTATTTGGTACAACAAAACTATGTTTGACGAACTTGGGCTGACTGCACCAACAACTTATGAGGAGTTTGAACAAGTTGCAAAAGCTATCACGGACGCAAAAGGTATAACAGCAGCAGGGTTTGACTCACTATCTAGTTATTTTGTAACGTACTTGAACAACTATGGCGTTGTGTTTGATAGCACAGTTGACGTTACTTCGGAAGTTGCAAAAGACGCAGCACAATTTTATTTGGACGGTATCAACGAAGGATACTTTAGAATTGCAGGAACAGACTTCTACTTGTCAGGTCCTTTAGGAAGTGAACTTGTTGGTATGTACGTTGGGTCAAACGCTGGTGAGTCATTCGTTCTTCAAGGAGCGGGAGATAAATTTGAAGTTGGGGTTGCACCTTACCCAGCACACACTGCAATCCAACAAGGGACAGATATTTTCGTGTTCAACAGTGCGTCAGAGTTGCAACAAAGAGCGGCATACGAGTATTTGAAATTTTTAACTGAAACAGATAGCCAAATCGAGTGGGCGGTTGCAACTGGATACATTCCAATTCGTGAAACAGCGTTTGCGTCAGATGAATACAAAAACTCTGGTTCAATGGTTGCACAAATCGCAGACCAAATGGTACCTAAGTTTTATAACAAACCAAGTGTTAATGGAGCAGCATCGGCATTTACAGAGTCGGCAACTGCAATGGAAACGATACTTGCAACGACAAATCCTGATATAGACAGAATTTTGAGCAACTTGCAAGCAACGTTAGGCACAATTTGGTAAAACTATTAGCCCCCTTTTTGGGGGCATTTTTGTAAATATAAAACGGGAGAACATTACTATGGAAATATTAAAAGTTAACAATCTCAAAAAAACTTACACTTCAAAATCAAACAACACAGCAGTTGAGGCACTAAAAGATGTAAATTTTTCGGCACAAAAAGGTGAATTTATTGCAATTATGGGGGAGAGTGGTTCGGGGAAAACTACGCTTTTAAACATATTGGCAGTGCTTGATAAACCTACGTCTGGTGAAGTAAAAATTTCGGATGTAAACCTTTCAAATGTAAAAGATAGCCAGCTTTCAAATTTTAGACGTGAAAGTTTAGGTTTTGTATTTCAAGAATTTAACTTGCTTGACACATTAACAGCAGAGGAAAATATCATATTGCCGTTGGTGTTATCAAGAAAAGACACCAAATTTATTGATAATGCCTTAAAGGACGTTATAAAAAAGCTAGATATTGAAAACTTAGTGAAAAAATATCCGTATGAAATGTCTGGAGGACAAAGGCAACGTGTTGCAGTGGCAAGGGCGATAATAACTAATCCTGCTATATTGCTTGCAGACGAACCCACAGGGGCGTTGGACAGCAAATCAACAGATGTGCTACTTTCTCAATTTGAAAAAATTAACGATGACGGGCAAACAATTTTGATGGTGACACATAGCGTCAAATCTGCATCTCATGCATCAAGAGTGCTATTTATTAAAGATGGGATAATTTCTGATGAGCTTTATAAAGAAGAAGACAGCGAAAGTGAATTTTACTCAAAAATTACGAAAACACTAACAACTTTAACGGAAGTTGGTGAATAGCATGGGATTTTATTTGAAATTTGCAATGCAAAATATACGTAAAAATATGCAAATGATAGTACCGTTTATATTTACAGCTATACTGCTTGTAGTTATGTATTACAACGTTATAAATATTAACGCAAGCGATACAACGGGCGGTGGAAATTTGGCTACAGTTATGTTTGCTATGGCGATTTTGCTTGGTATTTTTAGTCTAGTGTTTTTAATTTACACAAATAGCTTTCTTACAAAAAGGAGAAAAAAAGAGTTTGGGCTATACAATATTTTAGGTCTTGAGAAAAAGCATATAAGCAAAATAATTTGGTTAGAAAATACAATTATCGGAACGGTGTCTATTGTTGCAGGGCTTATACTGGGGATAATTTTTTCTAGGTTAATTATTAGCTTGCTGTATAGCATTATGAACTTTAACTTGAGATATACATTTGAAATAAATATGCCAGCAATTTTTATAACGGCTTTACTATTTACGGCAATTTTTATGTTGTTAGGCGTATTTAGCACAATTTCTATTTATAAAACGAATGCAGTTGATTTGTTGTCAGCAAACAAAAAAGCTGATAATATGCCAAATTCAAACGTGCTAACTTTGATTTTAGGGGTTGGACTTCTGGGAGTTGGCTATTATCTGGCGTTGTCGGCAAATGAAGTTTTTGAGGTGTTACAAATATTTTTGATTGCAGCATTATTTGTAGGGGCGGGGACGTACTTTGTGTTTAGTAGCATAAGTTCATACATTTTGATAGCGATGAAACAAAATAAAAAACTGTTTTTAAAGCCAGAAAATTTTATTGCAATTTCGGGGCTTATCCACCGAATACAAAAAAACGCAATGGGCTTAACGGCTATATGCGTATTGTCTACAGGTATAATTTTGATGCTTAGCACAACAAGTTCGCTATATATGGGATTTGACGATTTGTTAAGCTTTAGATATCCTTATGATGTACAAATTACAGTTGTAACAACAGAAGATTTAGCTTACAATGAAACGATGCAATTTAGTGAAAACGTCCAAGCTAATTTTGAGGACGTTACTAACTATAAAATGTATAGCCATTTTGAATTTTGGATTAGCTTATCTGAAACAGACGAAAGATATGCCACAGGCACAGATGGTACGTTTAACTTTAATTATGATGGACTAATAGACTCTCACCTTGTTGGTGCAACAAATTTGTCTACGTACAACACACTTACAAACAGCGAACTTAGTCTAAATGACGGACAAGTGTTGACTTCAAACGTGCCAAATGATAGCATAGAGTTGGCAAACAAACGTTATGAAATTGCAGTTAAAGACGACAGTTTTGCTGATGCTATGCCTGATTATAACGTATTCCCTGGGACGTATATAGTTGTTATGACTGATAGCGATTTTGACAATTTTTATGCCCGTTCTGGCCAACAAATTATGAAACATAGCATCGTTTTTGATTTGCCACCAAATGCAATAACTACAACTGCAGACATTCAAACTTTTGTTTCTGAAAATAGAGGCTCTTTTCAAAGTGTTGGTGTGCAGTTTAAAGAAAATAACAGAGATAATTTGTATTCAACTTATGGAACATTATTTTTTGTTGGGATATTTTTAGGGCTATTGTTTATAGTTAGCATTTCGGTTATTATTTATTATAAACAACTGACGGAAGGCTATGAAGATAAAGAAAATTTTGTGATCATGAAAAAGGTTGGATTGGATGACAAACTTGCAAAAAGAAGTATAAATATGCAAATTATAATGGTTTTTATGTTGCCGATACTGATGGCTTGTATACACATAGCATTTGCTTTTAAAGCACTTGTATTGATTATGAGATTTTTCGCTCTAACGAACGTTTCGTTGTTTGTATCTTGTACGTTGGCTGTTATGGGAATTTTTGTTGGGGTATATTTTTTGGTGTACTATTTGACGTCAAAAGTGTACGTTGGAATTGTAAATAGCTAAAAATATAGGGGCATATAGCCCCCTTTTTTACGCATTATTTTTGTTATAAAACATAACTGCTGAAACGCCGATACTAATACAAATTACAGCGTGCAATATAAACAGCGAACTGCCAACGCTACCAGACAATATCACAAGCGACCCAAGCGTTGCAATTATCGGGTTAACGTACCCTTTGATGACGCTCGTAATTTCGCCACGTTGTTTGAGTTTGATAACTTGCACGTAAAGATAAATATACGTTGCATAACTAATACATACTGAAATTTCTGATATATCCGAATTTGGCAACAAATTGCTTCCCATCGTGATGTAATGCATAATCAACCAAAACGTTGATACAACGAAAAACACTAGTGCCGAATATTTGGAAACGCCAAGTTTTGGATCGATAGCGGCAACTTTTTCTGCCATCGGAAACATATTCCTTGCTGCAAGAGATTGAGGCAACCTTATGCCCCCAAGAACCAAGCCGTTTACCGTTCCAAGCACAGATATAACAACAAACGTTAGTATAACTTTTGCCCCGCTTTCACCAAAAAGTGATATAGCAGCAACGTTAACATGTTCATCGCCAAGAGCCATAATTTCAGCAGGACCAACAAGTGCACTTATACCAACAAAATATAAAACGTATATAATCAAAATAAAAATCGGTCCTATAACTAACGCACGTGGCAGATTTTTTTTGCTGTCTTTAATTTCAGCACCAATTGACGTTGCAACTATCCAGCCGTCAAACGAAAATGCTATCGGGGCAATTGCTGCAAGCCAAGATGTCGATTTCATATGCGTTACGTCTGACAAGACAAAAGTGCTCGGGTCACCATACATCAATCCCGCAACTGCAATAATAATAAGCGGTATAAGTTTTATTATTGTAGAAACGTTTTGGGCATACCCTCCAAGTTTTGCAGACAATATATTTAATGCAAATATCGCTACCATATAGCAAAATCCTATTAACACTTGAATTTCTAACGTGCTTTCAATTCCAAATAACATACAAGTATAAATTCCCGCAACCCACGCAACAATTGCAACAAGCGTTGGAAAATACAAAAATATTTGAAACCACCCAAACGCACAAGCAACAGGCTTGCTACTATCTTCAGCATAGCCGATAACCCCTCCAGAGCGGTTTGACCGTGCGGCAAGTTCTGATATTGACAAACTTCCAAAAATTATACTTATAGCTGCCAAAACAAAAACTAGCACACCAAGTGCAACGCTCCCGTCTGTCGCAACTAAAATGTTGTCGCTTCTAAAAAATATTCCTGAGCCGATAACTATTCCAACAATCATCGCAATAGCCGTAAAAAGACTATATTCGTTTTTCTTCATTTATGTCGCCTCCCTTATTTTAAGAATATCAAAATTATAACAGATGTATAGGGGGGCGTAAAGAAAAAGTTAATATAGTTACACAATTCATATTATTGCGTACTATATTAACTTTGAGTTAGAATATTTAAAATTTTTGCGGTTATTTTAAGATATATAAACTGTGTTTAGTATTGTTGAACAATAAAGTAACCATTTTCTTCAAATCCTTGTTTGATACGTTGAATATGTTCAAATCCGTTCGCCTCAACTGTTATTTCAAGTTGTACATTTTGGTACTTGTTACGTGCTTTTGATTGATTGTGTTCAAGACGAATAATGTTTGCACCCAGTTCAGTAAGTATAGTGGATACGTTTAGAAGTTGTCCAGGCACATTTGCAAGTTCAACACTAAAACAAAACAGTCTACCCCTAGACACAAACCCGCTGTTTACAAGCGATGACAACGTTAACATATCAATATTTCCACCACTCAAAATACAAACAATTTTTTTGTTGTGAACATCGATATTTCTAAGTGCAGCAAGCGATGCAGCCCCAGAAGTTTCCGCAACCAATTTATGCTTTTCTAACAAAATTAACAACTTGTCAACAATTACGTTGTCTTTAACAGTTAAAATTTCGTCGACATGTTGCTTTATTAAGGAAAAGTTTAAATCCCCAGGACGTTTTACGGCAATACCTTCGGCTATAGTTGAAACTTGGTCAAGTGTAACAATTTTGTTTTGCGAAACGCTTTTAGCCATGGCACTTGCACCCTCAGCTTGAACACCTATAACTTTGATGTTAGGATTAATATGTTTTGCGTACATAGACACACCACTTATAAGACCGCCCCCACCTATCGGGCACAAAATTATATCGATATCCTCTAATTCTTCAAAAATTTCAAGAGCCACCGTTCCTTGACCGTTAATTATGTCCATATCGTCAAATGGGTGTATAAACGTTGCACCTTCTTCTTTTTCAATGCGACGTGCTTCTTTGTATGCATCATCATAGCAGTTTCCGTGCAAAATTACACGTCCACCAAATTCACGAGTTGATTGTACTTTTAAATAAGGAGTTGTTTCTGGCATAACGATAGTAGAATTGATTTTTTCAAGAGAGGCAGCATATGCAACGCCTTGTGCGTGATTTCCAGCCGATGAACAAACGACACCATGGCTTTTTTCAATATCTGACAAACCTCGTATTTTGTTTAGAGCACCTCTAAGTTTGTATGCACCCGTAGTTTGTAGATTTTCACACTTTAGATAAACTTTGTTGTTTGTCCCACAAAGTTCAGAAAATGTTTGACTATATAGCAGAGGGGTCTTTACTATGACGTCGTTTATTTGTTCGTAAGCTTGTTTTATAGATTCCATTTTTATTCACCTTTCGAGTTATTATATGAACATTATAAAATAAAAATCATAATGCGTCTAGTAGGGGCTTGCAAAATTAGTAGATATGTGATAGATTATACAAGTTGAGAAGTAAGTCAGACAGTCGCGGGCACAAAAACCGAAAGGTTGTGCGTGAGGAACGTCCGAGCTTCATAGAGCAGGGTGCTGGATAACACCCAGTCAAGGTGACTTGAAGGAAAGTGCAACAGAAATAAACCACCTACTTATGTAGGAAAGGATGGAAAGGCGAGGTAAGAGCTCACCGTCCTCTAGGTGACTAGAGGAGCAATGTAAACCCCACCCGAAGCAAGACCGTACAAAAACTAATATGGCTGCTCGTCATAGTTTTAGGTTGGTCGCTAAAGCAACTAGGCAACTATTTGCGTAGATAGATGACTGTCAAATACAGGACTCGGCGTATAGATTTGGTTTTCAACATAAAGTCGTGCAAATGCACGGCTTTTTTTGTATATGGAAATTTCTTACAAAAGTAATTGACAAATTTTGTAAATTATATTATTCTATATAGTATAATTACCTAGATTTGGAGGGACACATTATGAACATCAAAACAGAAATTAAAAACAACGTATTATTCGTGTATCTTGAGGGAGAAATTGACCACCACACTTCAGTGGAGATAAAAGAAATTGTGGACAGACTTTATGCATCAAACAGACTGACACACATACTTTTTGACTTTGAGGATGTGACGTTTATGGATAGTTCAGGAGTTGGCCTATTAATAGGTAGATACAGAAATGCTATGATCGGTGGCGGAAAAGTTGCACTTATAAAAGTTAAGCCAGAAATTGACAAACTTATGAATTTATCAGGAATATACAAACTTATGAAAAAATATGAAGATGAGCAAAACGCTGTTGCAAATCTTTAATAGAAAGGATTGAACTATATGGAAACAAACCAAATGAGGCTTACATTTAAAAGTATCTCAGAAAATGTATCTTTTGTTAGAGCTACAGTAGGTGCATTTTTAGCAAAACTTAACATAACTATGGACCAACTTTATGATATAAAAATGGCAGTATCTGAGGCGGTTACAAATAGTATAATTCACGGGTATAGCGGAGATAGCGAAAATGAAATAGAACTTGGTTGTATGTACAAGATTGAAGAGCAAATCACAATTGAAATTTATGTGAAAGATACAGGCAAAGGGATTAACGACATAGAACAATCAAAGCAACCTATGTTTACAACAGCAGAGGATAGAGCTGGACTAGGTTTTACAGTTATGGAATCCGTTATAGATAACGTGTGTATAGAGTCGGAAGTAGGCAAAGGAACGACTATAACCTTACATACAAAGTTGCAGGCTATATAGAGATAAGCTCTTTTGTGGGAGGTGAAATTTTTGGATAATATGCTTGAAAATAAACAGATAGAAAATACAAGAGAGCTTATAGCTCAAGCCCAACAAGGAAATGTTAGAGCAAAAGAACAATTAGTTGAAGAAAATATAGGTCTTGTTTGGAGTTTGGTAAAAAGATTTTCAAATAGAGGATATGAACTTGAGGATTTATTTCAAGTGGGTAGCATTGGACTATTAAAAAGCATCGAGAAATTTGACCTAGACTTTAATGTTAGATTTTCGACGTATGCAGTTCCTATGATTGTCGGAGAAATCAAAAGGTTTCTCCGAGATGATGGTATGATAAAAGTTAGTAGAACTCTAAAAGAAATTGCATATAAAGCCAAATTGGCAAAAGAGGAGCTTATAAGAACTTTAGATAGAGAACCAACTTTACTAGAAATTGCAAACATACTTGAAATGCCTGTTGAAGAAGTTGCAGTTGCAATTGAGGCGAACCACGACGTTGAATCGCTAAATGCGGTAATTCACCATGGTGATGGCAAGGCATCTGAGAACATTCTATCCACTTAAAAAAATGTGTTTTTCTCTTCCCACTCTACCAGATTTTACACTTAACATCCCATGTACACAACTTCCAAAAATTTCCTTCAAAACCATCAGTGAGAAGCACAGGCAAAATAGTCACATTCAAGCCATTTGTAACACTGAAGTTGTTTTAACTGTCTGGCATTATTTCCCGTCTCAGCATGAGTACCTTTCACTCAGGTGCAGTGAATTTTGAGGGTGATTTAGGGTGAACTGCCACCTCCTCCTGCACAGGGGCACTTAGGTCAGTGAAGGGGGGGGGGGGCATATTTGGGGGTGGGGCAATTTATTACGTTGTGTGAAATGGCATTTCTGAGAAAATGGACTGTATTTATTTTTCAACTACTTAAAGTGCTTTTACAACACAACCCTAAAGGGTTAAAAAGTGTTCACTGTTTGAGTAATTAAATACATTAGAAAAGTGCTAATAAAATATCTTCAATAATAATAAACTTAAGGACTTGAAATTCAAAGTTTAGGACTCTGGACTTGACTGAGGACTCGCTTGTCTTGCTTGTCAAAGACTTGAGACTTGTGACTTGCAAAAAAATGACTTAGTCCCTCCTCTGCCTGAGGGCCCTCACTGTCTCCGTTCAGCATTCTGTTGGAACACAGAGAAACAGCGGCCTTCACAGCTGACACAAACTATTTCAGTGACAAAAAATTAAGTTTGACCATCAGTGTGACCTATGAACAAACAGCGGTGTAGTAAGCCCCGCCCCCTGTCTACTGCTATTTGTTCTGTAGGAAAAAAAAGCAGTTAAATTAAACAGACAAACAGACGAGAGTCCATGTTTGACCACAGACAGACAGAGACAAGTCAGCGCTGGTTTCTCTAGAGCTCCTCTGGCCGTGGTGTGTTCATGTGTTTCAGGAGCAAGTCGATGTTCCCACATGAGTGTGTTGTGAGGACCAGCTGACTCTGCAGGTAGGCCTCACACACCTGATGACCATCAGACTTCAATCATTCGCTCATAAGTCAGGGTTTGATGAATGAACTGTTGCTCTGCTACCATAGAAACACAAACTGTTTCTTGAAAACA
>MDSP01000217.1_pt1 | contig 12906 bp, 11 predicted proteins | sample 1005811 | NCBI WGS metagenome assembly MDSP01 (sample SAMN05526596, study PRJNA338239) | gut metagenome | isolation source: stomach gut content | host: Naso elegans | place: Saudi Arabia: Red Sea | collected 2011-04
TATAACCCACAGGAGCTCGTGCCCGGAACGAGCCGCGGTCATGATCACACAATAATCCAACACTGCATCCATGCGTCATCTAAACAGGGAAACTTCCGAGGGTCAGTCTTTTAGGGATTTGGCTATGCTTTCTCTGGCGAAAGAAGGGAAGAGCTCTGAAAACAGAGTGCGGTTGAGCACGGGCTTTACGCACAGTTCTTTCATGAAATAGGGGTTTGCGGATTCCACTATGCCTTTTCTGTTTATCACAGCCATAGGCAGGGGGCAGTCCTCGTAAAATTGGCTGAACCAGCTCTCTTTGTGATCTATTCTTTTTTTGAGGTATACTTCGAGTATGCGTTTTTCCAGCATGGAGATATTTTTGTCGCTGTATCTATTTATATTTTATTCCAAAAAAAATTGTATAACCAGTTGGTTATAGCTCGAAGAGCCCAAACTACAAATGTGTGAAATTAAAATCAGAACAAATTGAAATAAGTGTCTATCCTCAGAAACAATAATTACAATTTGCTGCATCGGTTAATTCATTTATTTATTCAAACTAAGAAGCTCATTTGAAATAATCATTAATATTACTACACTTTCTTCTATTTATTTTATGAAAACATTCAAAACTGAAGGTTCTTCACTGTTGTTCTTGTTGTCAGTCGGTCAAAAGTTGTGTCACATGGAGCAGTACTTAGTGTGTGAAGTGGACTTCACTTGTCGTATTCGTGTGACGCATAAATATATCACAATGTGGGCTGTCTTGTACACAATAGCAATAGCAAACCGGTTTGTTAGCTACTGAGAAATGAGCAAACTGGCTGCTATTGTTTTGTCCTTGTTACAAAGAAAAGGGCATCAGCAGATAGTTCTCACTGCCTTTCTGAAGTGTGCATCTGAAAAATCTCCGTTTCCCCTTTCCCTTCATCCCAACAAGAACTGGCTACCCTACCACTAGACCTGAACACACAAAACGGAGGGGTAGGCCAAATTTGGAGGGCCAAGGGGAAGGACTGGGATTGGGCCTTGATATGTCATGATTAAGTTGCTCATAGTCGCATTTTGAATGATTACTTTTGATGATACAATTTTTCCAGCTCAGCCAAGTATTGAAAAAATGCTTTGCAATATTTTACAATTCAATCTGTTATTCTCAATTTGATTTTCAACCAGCGATGTTTTTTAACCTACCAGTATTTTAATTTATTGTCTATTTGTCACATCTGTTTTTGGTTTGGGAAATCTGATATTTGCTGGGTAGATGAATGATGTTTAATAAAATGTGTTGTTGTTCTTGTTTTCCTGTCGAGCTCTGGGTGCTCATTATTGTTCAAGCCAAATGTCAAAGTTTTTTTATCTAAATGTACTTACTAATAGCTGTGTATTTTTTCTAAATGGAGCACAACAAAAGTTATTAATGTTTACCCCAAAGTTACCAAATGCTGCTTGAAGGAAAGAATTTTTGTACTTTTGCCACCTCTGGTGGAAATTTTAACGATATAACATATATTAAGAACCGTAGGAACTACGGGGATAGCTTGGTTATGCTTAACTCAAAAGAGTTATCGACCAAGAACCCCGTCACTTTAGTGATGGGAGGTTCAGAAAGGTCAGCTAAAATTTTATTTTGATTCAAGTACAACGATAACAGACAATGTATTAAAAGAAGTGCTTGGAAAAAACACATCAGATAAAATGCGAAATATAGTTGAAACTATTCAGCAGGAACAAAACGACATAATTAGAAATAAAAGCAACGACTTGCTTATCGTTCAAGGTGTTGCAGGTAGCGGTAAGACGTCTATTGCAATGCATAGAATAGCATTTTTGTTATATAACCATATGGATGCTGGGCTAAGTCATAAAGATGTTATGATTTTGTCGCCAAATAGTTTGTTTGGTGAATATATATCGGAGGTTTTGCCAGAGTTAGGTGAAAAAAATGTAATAAGTAACACTCTTGAAGACTTATATAAAGCCGAACTTAGAGGTTCAGCTCGTATGGATACAAAAAATCGTCATCTTGAACTTATGATAAGTAGCAAAAATCGAAATAAGATGTGGGAAGAAATGGAATTCAAAGGTTCATATGAGTTTATAACTATTTTGGATAGATACCTTGATTGGATTGAAAATGAAGGTATGGAATTTGAAGATATTTTATATAATGACAAACTAGTGATGGAAAAAGATGAATTTAGGGCACATTTTTTGGACAATCAAATTGGTATGTCTACAGGAAGTAGATTAGCTCGTATTGAACGTATTTTGATAGATAGACTTAGACCCCTTGAAATAGAGCGTAGAGCGGAAATTGAAGAAATGCTTATTCAGCAAGGTGGGTTTGACTACGAAGAAGATAAAGAAGCACAACGTCGCATAGACGAGCTACGAGGGAAATTTATCTCTTATATTAGTAAGTATACTCGAAATAATTTTCTTCTGATTTATATAAACTTAGTTAAAGATTTTGAGCATTTTCAAAAGTTTTCTGAGGGAGTTGAACTGCCAAAAAGCATAAAGGGAATGCTAGCTTTTACAACTAAACGATTATCGCATGGATTGATGAGTTATGTTGACGGAGCGGTGATGTTGTATATTAAACTGAAACTTGAAGGTAGCACGAATTTCTCTAAATACCGTCAAGTTGTTATTGATGAGGCACAAGATTATTATCCGATTCATTATTATATATTTAAAATGTTATTTAAAAATAGTCACTACACTGTGTTAGGCGACTATGGTCAAACGATAGAAAAAACTAGTACAGATACGGTATATGATGATGCAATAAAAATTCTTGAGCCAAAAAAGCCACTTAGAATAGACTTAACTAAAAGTTATCGTTCATCATATGAAATCAATAATTTTATTTCTAATTTACGTGGCGACACAAATGTAACACTTGCGTTTGAAAGACATGAGGAAAAACCGAGCGTTATGGGGGTTGAAACAGAGGAGCAGTTGCAACAATTGCTCTTAGATGAAGTTGAAAAATATAAAGCACAAAATTTTGCAAGAATTGTAGTTCTGTGCAAAGACAAAGTTCAAGTGAAACTTCTTAAAGAAAGTATTGGCACAAAGTTGATAGCTCAATACGTTCTGCAAGATGACGTTCCATTAAAGCATCAAGTAACTGTTATGCCAAGTTATATGTCTAAAGGGCTTGAGTATGATGCAGTTATTGTTTATGATGCTAACGATAAAAATTATGTTTCACAGTTTGATAAACAGCTATTATATGTATCTTGTAGTAGAGCGTTGCACCGTCTATCAGTATTATATAAAGGTGTATGTACAAAGTATATTAAGTAAAAAAATTGGACAAAAAGGCTATATAATTCTCATTTTTAAAGTAACTATGGGAAGTATATAGCCTGTTTTTTGATTTGATTTTAATAAGTTGTCGTAAGTGCATTAGCGATTGCATTTGGCGTGTACATCGCTTTTTGATATGCAATTTGAGCAGGAGATTGTTGTGTATTATTGCTAGTTGCAGTTGTTGCTGAAACAGGTTCAACTGGAGTAACTGCATTTAATACGTTGTCCAAATCTGATTGAAAATTTGTACTTGTACCATTTCGCCTGTCAATTATTTGAGCTTGAGTTGTTGCAAGAGTTGCATAAATATTATTCATGTTCATAGTAATTACCCCCTTGTTTTTAGTTGTTACTTATCCATTTATCACCACCATAAAATTTGTGTCCTAAATTGTTTCTTTCTATAAAATATATCGACATTTTGCCAAAAATTGATGATAAGTTAAATTCACATAAAATGTATGAACTTTTTATGAATAAAGATTATCCCAGTGATTAATGGACAGACTAATTTAACAAAAACCATTACCCAAATTTATGATAAATAACCAATGACTACCTTTTGGATAATGGTTTAGCTTAATTATTACTATATAATATGATTTTTATGACAACTTTGTGCAACTATTCTATAAAATGTTTGACAACTTGCGAGGCAAGAATTAATCCTGCTACTGATGGGACAAATGAAACAGATGCAGGGGGTTGTCGTTTGCTGAAAGTGGCAGCGGGTGCGTTTGGATCTACTGGTAAAGGTAACGGTTTTAGTGGTAATTCAGTAGAGTATACAACTTTAAGTTTTTTAACACGACGTTTTTTTAGTTCATGTCGCATAACTTTTGCAAGTGGACAAACGCTAGTTTTGTATATATCAGCTACTTGTAGCTTTGTTGGGTCTAGCTTATTTGCTGCACCCATAGAGCTTATTAGTGGTAGTCCCATTTCAGGGCAACGTACTGCAAGGTCTATTTTTGACGTAACTGTGTCAATAGCATCAACAACATAGCCATAGTCTGGTTGCAACAACATGTCAGCCGTTTCAGCATTATAAATAGACTGATGTATAGTTATATCTAAATTTGGATTTATAGTAAGAAGTCTATCACGCATAACTTCAACTTTTGGTTGCCCAACTGTATTGTGTGTGGCGTGTATTTGGCGGTTGATATTTGTAATACAAACATTATCGCTGTCGATTAGGACAAGGCTACCGACACCTGTACGTGCAAGTGCCTCAGCGGTGAATGAACCTACTCCCCCTATACCAAATACTGCAACTTTTGCATTTTGTAGTTTGTCTAGTGCCTCTTTGCCAAGAAGCATTTCTGTTCTAGTGAACGCATTTAACATTAAAAAATCCCTCCTAAGTATGATACTAATATTATGTACTATTTTGATATGTTTGTATACAGATTTTGGAGAGTATATGATATAATAGTAATAAATTTTTAGAAAGAGGGGACGAAATGGCGAAATCTAAAGAAGATAATATACCTAAACCAGATATAATTTGCAAAGAATTTTGGAATAATGAAAGGTGTGCAGATTTATTTAATACGGTATTGTTTAAAGGAAAACAAATAATACAACCTACTGATTTGATTGATTTAGATACAGATGTTTCGAGTTCGATTGAGTTTGCAAAAAGTATTGAATCGCTAAAAAAGACTAGAGATATTTATAAAAAGTCTAAGCAAGGTATTGATTTTTTGATAATAGGTGTTGAAAATCAAGATGAAATTAATTATAGCATGCCAATGCGTACGATGATTTATGATGGATTATGTTATTATAATCAGGTTAGAGACATAAGTACTAATAATAAGAAAAATAATGTTAAATATAATGGTAGGGCTGAATTTTTATCGGGTATGAAAAAAACTGATAAAATTAATCCAGTTATAACATTAATTATTTACTATGGAGAAAAGCCTTGGGACGGTGCAACATCTTTAAAAGAGATGATGGCACCTTTAGATGATGTTGTTATGGAGCTTGTATCAGACTACAAGATGAATTTGCTTGAAATTAGAAATGCTAACAACTATAAGTTTAGTAACCCAAATTTAGAGTTAATATTTGATATTAGTAATGAATTGTTAAAGGGAAACTTAGAAAAAGTTAGGAAGAAATATCAGGCAGATATTTTATCGCCAGAGGAGCTTAGATTTATTGGATATGTAACTAAATCTAAAAACTTTATGAATAACAGAAAGGAGAATGTGAATATGTGTGAAGCACTACAAAAATGGGAAGACCAGACTTTTGAAAAAGGTAAAGCAGAAGGTAAAGCAGAAGGTAAAGCGGAAGGTAAAGCGGAAGGTGAAGCAAAAGGTAAAGCAGAGGGCAAGGCAGAGGGCAAGGCAGAGGGCAAGGCAGAAGGTGAAGCAAATAAAACTATTGAGCTTGCAATAGCATTTTTAGATGTGTTAGATAACGAAACAATCGCAATAAAAACAGGGCTATCTCTTGATAAAGTAAAACAACTTAGAGCAGAAAACGAAATTTAAACTAACAAAAAGTACCCCCTTAAAATTTGAGGAGGTACTTTTTCTATGCCAATTTATTAGTTAGTAATAGAGCTTATAAACATTTTGGCTTTTTCTAGGTGTTGATTTACAGCACTGGGGCTTGGTCCACCCATAACATTACGCTCATTAACGCATGTTGATATAGAAATAGCTTCATATATATCATCAGTGAAAACTGGTGATATAGCTTGATATTGCTCAAGCGATAACGTTTCAAGTGTAAGCTTGTTGTTTGTACAGAACAATACAAGTTTTCCAACAATATGGTGGGCATCTCTAAAAGCTACACCTTTTTTTACAAGGTAGTCAGCAGCATCTGTTGCATTTGTAAAGCCACCCGCAGCTGCGTTATACATATTATCAGCATTAACCGTTATTGTGCTAAGCATTTTTGTAAAGATAGGCAAACATAACGTAATTGTATCTAAGCTATCAAAAACTGCTTCTTTATCTTCTTGCATATCTTTGTTGTATGCAAGCGGTAAGCCTTTTAATGTTGTTAATAACGCAATCAAGTTACCATAACAACGCCCGCTTTTTCCTCGCACAAGTTCTGCGATATCAGGATTTTTCTTTTGTGGCATAATTGAACTACCTGTGCTAAATCCGTCATCAAGCTCAATAAATTTAAACTCATGGCTGTTGTATATAATAATTTCTTCGCTAAAACGGCTTAGGTGCATCATCATTTGTGAAACTGCATATAAAAAGTCAACACAAAAATCTCTATCTGATACAGCGTCTAAACTATTTGGGCAAACTTCCGCAAAGTCTAGCAACTCGGCAACATATTCTCTATCTAGTGGATATGTTGTTGTTGCAAGTGCCCCACTACCAAGTGGCAAACTATTTGTCATATCATATACGAACTCTAATCGTTTGTAGTCACGTTTAAACATTTCAAAATAAGCCATCAAGTAGTGTGAAAACGTTATAGGTTGTGCACGTTGCAAATGTGTGTAGCCAGGCATAAACGTTGTTGTATGTTGCCCAGCCATATCGCAAATTACATTAAGCAAATCAACTAATTGTCCTTGAATTTCTTTGATATTGTTACGCATATACAGACGCATATCAAGAGCAACTTGGTCATTACGACTTCTACCAGTGTGCAACTTTTTACCAACATCACCGATTTTATCAGTAAGAAGTGACTCCATAAGCATGTGTATATCTTCACTTTCTTGCAACAAATCAACTTTACCAGCTTCGATATCAACCAATAAGTCTTTTAAACCTTGCTCAATTGTTTGTGCCTCATCAGAAGTCAACACACCAACTTTATCAAGCATTTTCACATGTGCGATACTACCTGTAATGTCTTCTTTATATAGTCTGTGGTCAAATGATAATGATGAGTTGAAGTGGTCTGTTAGTGCGTCAGTTTGTTTTGTAAAACGTCCGTCCCAAAGTTTCATTATTTTTGTTCCTCAACTTTTTGTAACATTAATGCTCTAACTTTTGCTGGCAGTCCATAAAGTGTAATAAATCCGTCTGCATCGTGGTGGTTGTATAAGTCACCAGTTGTGAAGCTTGCAAGGTCTTCGCTATACAATGAGTATGGAGAAGTTGTCCCTTGTAAAATAATGTTTCCTTTATATAGCTTTAATTTTACAACACCAGAAACGTATTCTTGCGTAGTTGTTACGAAGCTTGCAAGTGACTCACGAAGTGGTGTGAACCATTTTCCATCATAAATAAGGCGAGCATACTCAAGAGCAACTTGTTGTTTATATTGATAAGTTTCACGGTCTAACGTTAAATGCTCAATTGCCTCATGTGCGTAAAATAAGATTTTTCCACCTGGAGTTTCGTACACACCACGTGATTTCATACCAACAACACGGTTTTCAACGATATCTTCAATACCAATACCATGTTTTCCGCCAAGACGGTTAAGTTCTTTAATTAAGTCTGCACCTGACAAGTCTTGTCCGTTAATTTGAGTTGGGTTACCTTTATCAAAAGTAATTTCGATAATTTCACCTTCTTCTGGAGCTTTTTCAGGGTGTGTTCCAAGTTTTAATAGGTGATCATAATTTGGAGCAGTGTTTGGATCTTCAAGCTCCAGACCTTCGTGTGACAAATGCCACAAGTTTAAGTCACGGCTGTAGCTTTCTTCTTTTTTCATAGGAACAGGAAGTCCTCTTTCCTCAAGGTATGCAATTTCTTGGTCACGAGATGAAATGTCCCAAATTCTCCAAGGTGCAATAATTTTTACGTGTGGAGCAAGTGATTTGATTGCAAGCTCAAAACGAACTTGGTCGTTACCTTTACCTGTGCAACCGTGGCAAATTGCAACCGCACCTTCTTTTTCTGCAATATCAACAAGAACTTTTGCGATAAGTGGACGTGCGATAGATGTTCCTAAATAGTAGCGAGATTCGTAAATTGCACCTGCTTGAACCATTGGGAAAATATAATCTGTTGCAAAAGTTTCTTTTACATCTTCAATATAAATTTTTGAAACTCCCATAGATTTTGCCTTTTCTTCAAGCCCTTCAAGTTCTTGGTCTTGTCCAACGTTGATACACACTGCGATTACATCAAAATCATAATTTTCTTTAAGCCAAGGGATAATAACAGACGTATCAAGTCCCCCTGAGAATGCTAAAACAACTTTATCTTTCATATTTAATCCTCCTAGTTATAGTAAAAAATTTTCTACAAATTATTATATAATCAAAACTAATAAATGACAAGCATAATATTTGCATAATTATAAAAAAAGATTGATTTTTATGCAGTCGGTATGTATAATTAGTTAATACAAGAACAAAACATTTTGGAGGGAAAAATGACAAAAGTATATATTGATGGTAGTTATGGCACAACAGGTCTAGCGATCAAAAATCGACTTACAGGGATAGAAGAATACGAAATTGTTGAGCTTGATTACGAAAATAGAAAAGATTTGAACGCTAGAATTGAAGCGGGAAATAGTGCAGATATCGTTATAACATGTTTGCCAAACGAAGCTACTAAAGAGATAGCCCCACATATAACAGTTCCGCTTATTGATACATCAACAGAATTTAGAACACAGTGGGTTTATGGTTTTCCAGAAGCGGGGCTTAGAGAAGAAATAAAATTCGCAGATAGAATTGCAAATCCAGGGTGTCATGCAACAGGATTTTTAGCTATAACAGTGCCACTTAGAAAAGCAGGCATTATAAAAGAAGATGAAATTTTAAGTTGCACATCTATAACAGGATATAGCGGTGGCGGTGTTAAGATGATAGAAGAATATGAAAACCAATCATCAAAAGATTATACACTTCCTAGACCGTATGCACTAGGGCTAACACACAAACATTTACCAGAGATGAAAAAAATTGCAAATTTACAACATAATCCTATATTTGTGCCAATGGTTGCAAACAATTATTCTGGAATGTGTGTATCTGTTCCGCTTAAAGTTAAAGAAAGTAAAGAAATTATCAAAAACATCTTTAAAGATTTCTATAAAGATGATAAACTAGTTCACATATCAGAAAATAATCACCCTGCAATTAATGAGAGCGGATTTTTAAACCCATTTTACAAACAAAACTATGATGATATTGACATAATTATTGAAGGAAATGAAGATGGGGAAATAGTTGTTTATGCACTTTTTGACAACTTAGGAAAAGGTGCGGCAGGTTCGGCGATACAATGCTTAAATTTAAGATGTGGGAATGATGAATTTTTAGGACTACGACGAGAGGTGAAATAAAAATGAAAGCAGTAGAAAATGGAATTACAGCACCAAAAGGATTTCTTGCAGGTGCAGTACATTGCGGAATTAGAAAAAACACAGATAAAAAAGACTTGGCTGTAATATATTCAGAAGTGCCAGCCAATGCAGCGGCAGTTTATACGCAAAATATTGTAGTTGGTGCACCACTAACAGTAACAAAAGAACATATCGCAGACGGAAAAGCACAACTTATCATATGCAACAGTGGAAATGCAAACACTTGCAATCCAGATGGTATCCAAGTTGCAAATGAAATGAGCGAACTTATCGCACAAAAATTTGGTCTAGCAAAACAAGATATTATAATTGCAAGCACAGGTGTTATTGGGCAATCGCTTGATGTATCAAAAATTGCAAAAGGTATCGAACAATTAACTATTGACAAAGATGGCTCGGTTGATGCAGCACAAGCAATTATGACAACAGACTTAGTTATGAAAGAAGTTGCTTATGAGTTTGAAATTGGCGGAAAAACTTGTACTATAGGTGCAATTGCAAAAGGTTCGGGTATGATACACCCAAATATGGCAACTATGCTTGGATTTGTTACAACAGACGTTAGTATAAATTCAGACTTGCTTAAAGCAGCACTTGAAATAGCAGTTTCAACAACATACAACATGATTAGTGTTGACGGTGACACTTCAACAAATGATATGGTTGCTGTACTTGCAAATGGTTGTGCAGAAAATGAGTATATAAACGGAATTGGTGAGGACTTTGATAAATTTGTAGAGGCTTTAACAGAAGTAAGCTTAATTCTGGCTAAGCAAATCGCAAAAGATGGCGAAGGAGCGTCAAAACTTGTTGCCGTAACTGTTGAGGGGGCAAATACAACAGACGATGCGATAAAACTTTCAAAATCGGTTGTTACTTCAAGTCTTGTAAAAACTGCAGTCTATGGAAATGATGCAAACTGGGGTAGAATATTGTGTGCTCTTGGATATGCAGGTGCACCATTTAAGCCAGAAGAAGTAAACGTTACATTTAAAAGTAACCATGGTGAAATTTTGATTTGTGAAAATGGAGCAACTGTAAGTTTTGATGAGGCTGTGGCAACACACATTTTAAATACAGACGAGGTTCATATTCACATCGAAATAAACGAAGGTGATAAATCAGCAACAGCATATGGATGTGACTTAACAGAACAATATGTTGAAATAAACGGCTCATACCGTTCATAATAAGGGGGATAAAATGGAAGTGGCAGCTATACTAACAGAAGCTCTGCCGTATATACAAAACTATATAGGCAAAACAATAGTAATAAAATATGGCGGAAATGCTATGTTATCGCAAGAGCTTAAAGAATCGATTATATCAGATATTGTATTACTTCACATGATAGGCGTTAAAGTTGTGCTTGTTCATGGTGGAGGGCCTGATATAAATGCTCTATTAGACAAACTTGGCAAAAAAAGTGAATTTATTGATGGATTAAGATACACAGATGATGAGGACATCGAATATATACAAATGGTGTTGTGCGGAAAAACAAACAAAGAGCTTGTTAGTTTGATTGGAAAAGCAGGCGGGAAAGCTGTTGGGTTATCAGGGCTTGACGGAAACATGACAACCGCATCAAAAATGGAGAAGTATGGCAACGTGGGCGAAATAACTCACGTTGATCCATCATTAGTTGAAGACTTATTACAAAGAAATTATATACCCGTTATATCATCAATTGCTTTTTCTGATGGTGGAAGTCTAAATGTTAATGCGGATTTGTTTGCAGCGAAACTTAGCATAGTGTTAAAAGCTGACCACTTTATGTTGCTAACAGACGTTAAAGGTGTTATGCGTGACCCTAAAGATGAGTCAACTTTGATACCAACGATTAAAGTTTCAACTGTGCCAAAACTGATTAAAGAGGGAATTATATCTGGTGGTATGATACCAAAAGTTGATTGTTGTACGCTTGCAGTTAGAAACGGGGTAAAACAAACGACAATCCAAAAAGGTACACAAAAACATTCGATATTGTTAGAACTTTTATCAAATGAAGGAAGTGGAACTTTATTTTACTAAGGGGAGGAAACAATTATGGAAAATTTGATGAGCACATACCCAAAATCTAGTGAGTTGATATTTACTAGAGGTGAGGGGTGTAATGTTTATTCAACTCAGGGTGATGAATATTTGGATTTTACAAGTGGGATAGGTGTAAGTGCATTAGGATACAACCACCCAAAAATGGTTGAGGCAATAACAAATCAAGCAAACCTTATACACTTGTCGAATTTATATAACACAAAGATTGACATAGATTTAGCCAAAAAGATATGTAAAAAAACTGGCATGAGTAGTGTATTTTTTGCAAATAGCGGTGCAGAATCAAACGAAGGTGCAATAAAACTTGCAAGAAAATACAGCTTTGATAAGTATGGCGAAGGTCGTCATGAAATTATTACGCTTAACAATTCGTTTCATGGTAGAACGATAACAACACTAAAAGCTACTGGGCAAGAAAAAATGCACAACTACTTCTTTCCTTTTACAGAAGGATTTGTTTATGCAGATACAAACATTGATGACATCAAAAGTAAAGTTTCAGAAAAAACTTGTGCTATTATGGTCGAATTTGTTCAAGGTGAAGGTGGTGTTGTGCCACTAGATAAAACTTTTGTTAAACAACTAGAAGAACTATGCAACGATAAAGATATACTTCTTATTGCTGATGAAGTTCAAACTGGAGTTGGGCGTACTGGGGAGTTTTGTGGCTTTATGCACTACGATGTAAAACCAGATATAATGACGCTTGCAAAAGGTTTGGGCGGTGGTGTTCCAATTGGGGCTGTTGTTGCGGGTGAAAAGTGTAAAGATACGTTTGGACTATCAGACCACGGTTCAACATTTGGAGGGAATGCCCTTTCAAGTGCTGTTGCAACTGTTGTTGTGGACGAGATGACACCAGAATTTTTGGCTGATATTAGAGATAGAGCCGAGTATTTACAAAGTGAACTATCTAAAATCGACAGTTCTAACATAAAAGAGGTTAGAGGTGTTGGAATGATGATAGGTATAGCACTTAAAGACACACTTGTAAATGCAGAAGTTAGAGAAGCTTGCCAAAGTAAAAACTTATTAGTTTTAACAGCTGGTGATAACACCGTGAGATTGTTGCCACCATTAGTTGTTAGTAAAGAAGAAATAGACAAATGCGTACAAATTTTAAAAGAGGTGCTATAATGACAAACTTATTTAAAATGTTAGACTTATCAACAGAAGAAATTACAGATATTTTAGACCTTGCAGACCAACTTAAATACGAAAAAAAGCACAACATTTCGCATAGACTACTTGAGGGGCAAAAAATAGGTATGA
>MDSP01000218.1_pt1 | contig 12826 bp, 11 predicted proteins | sample 1005811 | NCBI WGS metagenome assembly MDSP01 (sample SAMN05526596, study PRJNA338239) | gut metagenome | isolation source: stomach gut content | host: Naso elegans | place: Saudi Arabia: Red Sea | collected 2011-04
CCTTTGAAAAAGGATTGACTGAATTTTTAGACTATGAAATAACTTAGGTGTTGGACACCAGTCCCCATCATCTCCTCCTGTAACCATCAAAAGTAAGCTTATTTACAATACAGGCTATAGTAGCCTATTACCTTTGTCAATGTCACTGGGGAATCGTTTGTTATGGGTATCAGTTTTGCTGAGTGTACAAGTGGATTTAAGGCTGATGTTGCTGCTTCTGCCATCTGTGTGTTCATGTGGCTGCTGTGTCAAGCTTTGTTTAAGTGTGATTTTTTAATGTTACTCCCATTTGTGACATCGTACCTTCCATATCCATACGCTCGATTAATTATGCTGTTGTGCCTGTCAGAGTGAATCTCTGTGCTTGTCACTGGTAGTGTTTGTGTCGCTGAGCATATTGGTTGATCTTGAACAGTTTAGGGCCCCCTCATTTTCTTCCCTATTTTACCTGCACCACTGACTTTAGGTTTCACTTTCAGCGAGGTGCTCAAATCTGCATCTCTCAGGTGAGAGTCCTCTGTGTCACTCAATACTATTCCGCCTCCTCAGGACTCTGTCAGTCCCTCTTCTACGAAAGGTCGTGCAGGTGCTACAGTTGTCTTACTTTGATGCAGATGGGTTTATGTTGGAGTTTGGTTAAAACCTGGTAGGTCTGTATGGGATCTGGTGAAGAGTGATAAAACTCTGGTGTCTGTTGCCCTGAGAATAAGAGTGGTGGACTGGCTCACAGATATAGTGATTTTTTTCTGTATATATACACCTCGATGACCCAAACCAGTGTTGTATTCAAAATGTAGACTTGAAGAATATTTCTATTGTTTTCAGATACAACTCTATTTACATGCAGTGTTTCTTAGCAAAACACACTTTCTGTATCCTTGAGGCCTCACAAAGGCATTCCCTTCCTCATATATCATGTTTATGCATATTTATTCAAATGTGTGTATGCTTGGCTTCTTTACTTCCCCCAGCTGGCATGGTTTTTCTCTGCTTATTCAATTCTTTTCCCTATTTTTATTGCTGTCTCTACACTTTTGCAATGTTTCCATTTGAAGTTTGCAGCAAAGCTAGACAGAAAAACTGATCAGACTGATACATGGTTCTTTATTACCTTATTGTAGATATGCTGGCATCGATGTGAATATTTTCTGATGACTAACAAGAAATTAAGACAAAGAAATAGCAATATGGTTAAGATATTTCAGCAATAACACCTTTTTTATACACTGTAACGAACCTACTGTGAAATCCACAGTAATTAACCGGCAGCAATTGACAAGTAACTTATTGTAAAAAAAATCACAGTGTTGTAACTGTAGAATTAAACACAATAAGTACAATTTACTGTATTTTATGTTACAGTAGTATTTTTGTAACTGTAAAATATAACACAGTAATTACTATGTACTGTGGTTTATATTACAGTACTATTGTTGTAACTGTAAAATGAAACACAGTAATTATGTACTGTACTTTACTGTATTTTATGTAACAGTACCAATATTGTAACTGTAAACTAAAACACAGCAGGCTAAATACTAACTGTATTTTACTGTATTTTACTTTACAGTAGTATTGTTGTAACTGTAAACTAAAACACAGCAGGCTAAATACTAACTGTATTTAACAATATTTTATTTTACAGTAGTATTGTTGTAACTGTAAAATAAAACACACCAATTACTATGTACTGTATTTTTTGTCACAGTAATAGTGTTGTAACTGTAAAATAAAAACACAATAATTTCCAAGTACTGCATTTGTGATTACATCATTAGTGTTTTAACTGTAAAATAAAACACAGTAATTTCCAAGTGTTGTATTTTTGGTTACAGAAATAGTGTTTTAACTGTATAATAAAAACTGTAATACTGTATTTTTAAATTACAATATTAATATTGTAACTGTTATCAAAATTTCTTTAATATGGTATGATTCATGTTATACTGTAATTTACTGATTACATTCTGCTGTCAAAATAAAATGTTACTGCATTTTAAATTGAAATTTTTAAGTTTCAACAATAATTGAGACACCAAAAGATACATTTTCCTAACTATTTATTCTTCACCTTTAACAGTAACAAGTATAAATTCATTTCTATAAACAATTCTGCTTAATTGGTAAGCATACCATGGCTACCACAAACAAAATACACAATGAATTTTGTCTTCCATAACATACTCAGTGCACAGTTTTCTTCCATGTGTTCTAAACTGTGCATAACTGACAAGCAGCTACAATCTCTACACATTTAAAATATTAGTAACCATAAAACAATGGATATTAATATCCATAAAAACAGTGACAATAACACGTCAACAAAACATATGATAATCGCTATCACTATCACATTATTCTAGCATAGAACATGTTGTAAACACATTGAATACAAGCAAACAAATGAAAAATGGTAGTACACCATTAAATCCCCCTGAGGCAAAGTCCACTCACCAAATCTAAACATTAAGGTTGAGGGGGATCTCAGTGATTCCATTACTATCCAGTCCATCAGTTCTACAGTGCTGTTCCACAGCAAAATTAGTAGCAGATTCCTGAAAAGTAAACAATCATAGTAAATAAGAAGTGTATAAACAACACATATTTGTGCAAGTAGTAGGTCAATATGCCTAAAGCAATGCTGTACTGCAGCTTTACAGCAGTATTTCTTAAAAAACCTTGAATCATGGTGCTATGATCTTAAGACAGTAATAACTGTTCTTAATTTCATAACCAATTAATAATAAACATAACCACCATGTACCCATGCCATATATAGTACCAGTCAAAGTTTGGACACCTTCTCATTCAAGTGAATGGGAAGGTCTCAGCAAACTTTCGACTGGTACTGTGTGTTTAACAATGCCATACATAAGCAAAATTGGACAAAACAGTGAAGTAATAACTCTCAGAAACACTGAAATAGTTGTTTTTACTGAAGAATGATAGTAAATCTAAACTTTTTATTCTTTCACAATGTGGCCTTTTCTGATACCATATTTGATTGAATCCTGGTCCATTAGGCTGAAGCAAATGCAAGTTTTACATGATCAGAAACAGTAATCTTATATTTTTCCAATGCTCATCCACAAAAAGGATAATCTTTTTCTTCATAAATTATCCACATTCTGTGTAGAGTAAGCTTGTAAATGTGGGCACAGGCTTGTAGTTATGAATTGTTTTGTCTGTTGTACGTATGCTTAAGAATGAATTTTACCCCTCTTCTCTTGCTCAACTCAACCCACGAATGCTAAATTGCCATCATACAACTATTAAGCATAATGGGACTCTTCTTGTAAATTTGACTGTATGTACAGAAACAGCGCCATCCACTGTGCCTGGGCATAGGTTAAAACATATTTTCAAGCCCTATTGCCATCAAGTTTTAATGGCTCAGTAAGTGATTTTATATATATTTTTTTTCTTTTGTTAAATTAAGTGTTAAATAGCTCTATATTCTGATAGCAATCAGAATTACTGAACAAGAACTCAATAGAGTGTTTGTTCAGTAACAGGGGTCTCCCTGTCTCTCCAGCTCTTTAGTTTAGTCAGACAACTCTGAACTAGAATCAATATCTTTATTGAGCATAATTATTGCAAAAGTAGCAGAGCATCAAAAATATTTTTGCATGACTGAAGCACGTTTGGCATCAGGCTCTGTCTCAATGTATTCATTCCCTGATAATGATCTGCTTAAGACATTACAGGGAATGAATAGCAGACCCCTGTTGGGGATCATAGAAACAGAGCCCACAGGAGGATGCTGGGGAGGTGGTAGGATTGAACTTCATAGGCAGCACAGAGCAGCAGAACAGCACAGCAGCACAAGCAGCACAGAGCAGCACAGAGCAGCAGCAGAGCAGCAATACGATAGAGCAGCAGTGGCGAGGGGGGTTTAAATAGCCCGCCCTAATCAGCAGGGGAGAGCATGTGAATGATCAGCTGATCAGGATTTGCGCAGCTTGAGTTGTCTGCCTGAACTAGCTCCGCAGGCTTCGCATCATTAAACAGAAAATACATTTTTAGGACGGGATACTGATTTGATCTAGTGAAATTGAAAGTGATGCCATAAAGAAATGAGCTGACAAAATTTAAACTGGAACACTATAAAATTGAAGCCGATATGACTGGATGAAACTGGCAACCCTCCTGAAAAACTTGAGAGCAATGATTACTATCTGCAATGCTACAGCACACTGTAGTTAATGCTTGTCTGTCAGCTGATAGTTTGGGTTATTAATGTCTAGGTTTTCAATATATAGTATCTCTGCGATTTATGCCTCAACACAATACAGTAAAGGTGAATGGAATTTAATTAGTGCTGACTATTTCTTCAGTGGAAAGTAGTTAAATCTTATTTAGACTAAGATCTCAAAACTTTGACAAATAAAAACCAAACCCATCTTCATGGATATAATGGCTGTTATCAGAACCTCACCTTAATCTAGTTGTTTTGCCAGTCAAATGCAGAGAAGGCATTCATGAAGGAAATGACGCATGGATTCATATCAGATGTCTTTCGCTTTACAGTTCTGCCAGTTTTCCAGCCTGTCTAGAACTTGGCTGTGCACTTGCTGGAATCTGGATTGATCCTGGCAAGGAACCTTATAGAAATGAAAATGGAAGTTAATATATCTCTTGGCCAGTTTGATGAGCCCATCAGTTTAACAGGAGTCCTCTCAGGACAGATCAAAAAGTTATAGAAAGATAAAACTCAGATTTGATAATTATATGGAAAATATGTAGTTCAGGGTTAGGATCAACCTGAAAGGATATGAACTTTAAGAGCCAAATATTTTTTGTCAAGGTGTCTCCCAACTGTTAAAACATAGAAATGGCTTAGATGCCGATTTGAGTTTTGATCATAAGACTTGTATTGCCCTAGAGCAATTATGTTCATTTAATGAACATAACTGTACATATAAATCCTTTTAAACTTCTCTGATTATGTGTTTTCATCTTGGAATACAAAATTAATATTCTTTCACCACTATGAAGTGTTCTGGGATTTTTCCAAATATTTGTAGTTCAAAGTTAAGTTAGAATGTTATTGGCAATACCTCTGAACAAATTCCAGTGTTGTGACTGCTTCCACCTGATATTCAATATTGAATACATATAAACTGGCAAATAAGACAGCCAAGGCAGTTGTGAAATCCGACATGGGAGGTGAATGTGGGATTACAACACGGCCCTCTATGGACAGCATCCACTTGTTAGCAGACCACACAGTGTCTCCTGCAATAATCAAACATAAAACAACAATTTAATTACAAGTAATGTCTGACTCTGCAGACCCTCTGACCCTATTCACTTGTGCCCAGTGTGGCAGTGGCTGAGTGGGTAGGAGGGTGTCTGGTAATCAGAAGTTCACTGGCTCACCCCCGGCCCTCCCAGTCAATGTGTTGAAATTTACTTCCCGAGCACTGCAGTAATGACACTTCCTCACTAGTCTTAAAAGGGTAAATGCAGAGGACAAATGCTACATACGCTATGTGCACAATGTACAGTGACAAATACCGCCCAAACTACTAAAGGGGCCTAAATTATCTTTTTTTATTATGACATCTGAAATGGTATTTATTTGCAAAGCTGAACTGCCACATGAGTGACCTGACTATATTCTCTGCGTATGTCCGCTAATTTTAATTCATCCCCAAATCATCTCCAAATCTGCTTTTATTGAATTACAGTTTTACCTAGTGCAATGAGCCTTGGGGTGCTAAGAAGGACCAATGTTCCTCTGCATCGGCAGGAATTGTTGTCACCTATGAGTATTAGAATTTAGATTAAAAAAAGCACAGAAAAGCACTCCACACAATTGTTACAGAAAGAATACCTACACAGTAAACAGTTACAGTGTTTTCCACTGTATAGTATCAGCTCAACCTGACTTGCCTTTTTAGTTTTACACTGGGCAAAAGTAGTAGTTAGTACCTGGTACCTTTTTGGTATAACCTCTGTTGTGGTTCAGAGAGAACTGAGGTGATACCAAAAGATGATGTGAAAACACTGCAGACTACTTTCATTGTTTCACAGTGGACTCGCCTATATTGCATAGAAGATCCTGAATGTCATTAACAAACTTTTAAAATAGCCATTATAAATGTGTATTGAATCAATGTTGCAACTGCATCGCCTATTTCTCACTTTACATGTTAACAGTAATGGTTTTTGTTTGACCCTAGGGGTGAAATAGATTGTTTCCAGACATTGTCATTGTTCTTTAAAGCTCTCCTAAGCAGAGTGGTGGACATCGCTATAACGACAAGCTACAGTAAAATGAAAGGGTACTATCTGCTGTGGATAATGAAATGCGCCACCAGAGTCAAGTATAGTAGTGACAATCTAGTACCGTGAGAAAGTGGCAATAGATAGCAATTAAATTATTTAAACAATTTGATCAGCATTCCAATGCACATTCATCTGATGAATCCAACAAGGCACCAATGTGGTAAAAAGAAACACGAAATTGCGAGTGGGTTAAAATACCGCAAGAGCCAAGTGTTCACAATAAAAAAGAACTCTTTACAATAAGAGTTATTGAAGACCAATAGTGATAACTTACATCAGCAAGGAGAAGAAGGGCATCCTCTGCTTCTTTGAAATGTGTCATCATCACCTCTTCATAGAACATAGAACTGTGCACCTCCTGGAACTCTTCAATTAGTTTCTGAATCACACTGGCTGGTAGCAGCATTTTAGCCTGCATCTGGAGATAAAACAAGGCCAAACTGTTCATAAACTCATTCTCATCTACTTCAGTACTTGTGTTATCATTTCCACCATCCAACACCTCTGCTCCAACATTTTCATCTAAACCTGTTTAAGATGTTTTGGTCATTTCACTGTTTGACGAGCTAGCTGTGCTGGCAGCGGCAGCACTAGAGGTGCAAGTTCTTTTTTTATGTTTCAGACTGATGTGTGAGGTGAAAGATGAACGGACAGAAAAAGTCTTGGAACAGTTATCATAGGGGCAAGGCACTTTTGGCCCACTTTCAATATGCAACCCTGGTTTAACTGTGGGCGTACGGAATCTGTGCATATGCTTTTGAAGTGCAACTACTGTTGTAAAGGCTGTAGGACACTCTGCATATCCATGCTGAAATCTAATGTTTGCAAGATTTCTGTGAATTTTAACATGCCTAATGAAAGCAGTAATTGACACAGTTCTGAATTTACAAACACTACATGCGTAAGACACTTTGATGTCCTAACCAGAGAACTGCTATCTAACAATTAGCTTAAATTGGAAGAATTTGCAACTTGCTTTTTCACAAATATCTGTGACTAGTCTTACATAAATGAGCAAACTAAGTTGGATTTAGTCAGTCAAGAGAAAAGTCACTTACATGCAATGATGCACTATGTGCTGCTCCACGCATTTAACCGCGTCTCGTTGCCACGTTGTGAAAAACAGTCCTCTTCCTGCAGCAGACTCGACTGGAGAACGTTGCAGACTCCTTTCACAATCCGGTGGGATTTGATACAGAAGCTCCAATAACGTCCAATAAGTGTCTTTTCTCAAAAACAACACTCAGCAATCCGTTTGCGCCACTCGGTCTCTCTTTCTGGTATGCTTGCCGCGTACCTGTAGTACAGCACCTGTAGCGCATAGTGATCACGTCATCAGGACGGTTTGCTAGGCTTGCGCAGCTGCAGTGAGTGCAGTCCCGCCAAAGAGTACCGCTCTCTGATTACCGTAGTTCCTCTAATAATATGACTACCATATATGACAGCATTGGGCAGGCTTTTCTTTTGTCTGTCCCCAGGTTTGATACTGGAACATAAAGCCTTTCTTTTCTTCTCCATATAAACACTAATCATAGAATAAATAAAATAAAACATTAAATCCAACTTCATTCAATCCACATAGAAAAGTCGTAGGGGTGGGGTGCAATTAAAACGACACATTAGCAGCTAAATGTGCATTTTACAAATACAAATACAAATACACCCCCTGGACATGATGTATAAGTATACTCCCTGGATATGATGCTAGTATGTCACATGATGTACAAGTACACTCCCTGGATATGACGCTAGTATGTCACATGATGTACATGTACACCCCCTGGACATGACGCTAGTAACCCTCTGACACCCCTTTCCCCAGGCTATGGATACGCACACAACCACACATGCGCGCGCACACTCATTTGACATCATGTCCTGCATCATATTGGAAATACATGTTCATCGTTATGTGACCTAGATGCTAAGACGATTTGTCAAAATGTTAATGGCTGTTGTGTGAATTCATTCACATTTCCTTTACTTCCCTTACAATCAAGATATCATTTGACATCACGGTTCAAGTAATTAGCTCTTGAAGGTGAAGGCCTCATCATTCAATGACTATCAGTTACTGATTTACCTCTCAAAGTAGACATGTGACAAACAACATTTCATTTAGCATCTACATGTTGAGCTGAATCGAATGAGACCAAGGCTGACCTTATGCAGCTGTGACTGTGATTGGTGATTTGGCACCATAACTGTAAAAGCACAAAATTAATTATGATATTTAAAGGATTTGTTTCCCCATAGCAACAGCTAGGATGTGTCAGTGTCAGTGGTCAGGGTGGCATTAGTCAGGACAGCAAACTTAAGAAGGGGGCTTTTCAGTCTTGGCTTGCCCAGGGGTCTCCTGAAGCATGCAGCAGGTGGTTCTGGGGGCCTTAAGGTCAGCAGCTTTTGTGGTTTCTTGAGCAAATATCTGGGTATGGAACATTCAGGTGGCCTTAAAGAAATACTGGCGAATTGTCAGCCAAATATGGAAAGTGGAGATGAGATCCTTGCTGCTCAGACACCTGATGGGCCATCTCCAACTGGCCTATCATGAGGTGGATTCACAGGCCCAAAAGGGATTCGGTGGATGTCTCCTTCTCCTCCCCAGCTGAGGTGAATAAAAGGAAGGCTGTGTGTGAGGCCCGCTCTTCTTTGACCTCCACATCACAGGCAGATCTCTCACTCTGCATGAGAGGCTATAGGCTATGTATGTCACATTGGCTAAGTAGTGGCTAGCATTTCTTGCTGCCCACATCCTGCACAGATGCAAGTGCGTGGTGCCACTTATATGGCATTAACTGTAAATAACTGCCCCAAACGGAGAGGGCAGGCCTGTGTTCTTAGAGGAGTGTGGCACCCACCCTCAAATTCAATATGTATATAATCGATTTCTGTGATTTTCTAACAAAATGGTTTCTGCAGTTGTATTACTGTGACTACCAGTTTAACCATTATGCGTAATGTTATTTTTTTTTAAATTCTTTTTACATACTGGAATAGTTACTGTGATTTTCTACAGTATGATGATTTCTGTGATTATATCGGTTAACATGATTTTACAGTACAGCTTCTAGTACAGTAAAGGTACTATGATTTATTACTGTAGAATAATGTTTACTGTGTGGTCACTGACTTTCTACATGCTGTATAATGTTTACTGGGAATTTGTACAATAGTGGGATTATTACTGTGATTGATGCAGTACATGTTGGTTTCTGCAGTAGTATGAATATTACTGTGACTTTCTACTGTGGTATAACTTTTAATTTTAATTTCTACAGTACAATAATGGTTACTATAATGTTAGTGTAATGTTTACTGTGAATTTACACAGTAGTGTGGTTAGTATGTGAATTTTCTACAGTACACAATATGTTACTGTGAATTTCTACAGTACTATAGTGGTTGCTGTGATTTTCTATAGTAAACACTATCTTAATGTGAATTTCAATATGTTACTGTGAATTTCTACAGTACTATAATGGTTGCTGTGATTTTCTACAGTGCACAATATGTTCCTGTGAATTTCTACAGTACTATAATGGTTGCTGTGAATTTCTACAGTACTATATTGGTTGCTGTGATTTTGTATAGTAAACACTATCATAATGTGAATTTCAATATGTTACTGTGAATTTCTACAGTACTGTAATGGTTGCTGTGATTTTCTACAGTGCACAATATGTCCCTGTGAATTTCTACAGTACTATAATGGTTGCTGTGATTTTTTATAGAAAACACTATCTTAATGTGAATTTCAATATGTTGCTGTGAATTTCTACAGTACTATAATGGTTGCTGTGATTTTCTACAGTACACAATATGTTACTGTGAATTTCTACAGTACTATACTGGTTGCTGTGATTTTCTACAGTGCACAATATGTCCCTGTGAATTTCTACAGTACTATAATGGTTGCTGTGATTTTCTATAGTAAACACTATCTTAATGTGAATTTCAATATGTTGCTGTGAATTTCTACAGTACTGTAATGGTTGCTGTGATTTTCTACAGTACATATTATGTTACTGTGAATTTCTGCAGTACTATAGTGGTTGCTGTGATTTTCTACAATACACAATATGTTACTGTAAATTATTACAGTACTATACTGGTTGCTGTCATTTTCTATAGTACACAATATGTTACTGTGAATTTCTACAGTACTATAGTGGTTGCTGTGATTTCCTACAGTGCACAATATTTTACTGTGAATTTCAATATGTTACTGTGAATTTCTACAGTACTATAGTGGTTGCTGTGATTTTATACGGTAGCGGTAATATTACTGTAATTTTCTACAGTAGTATAATATTTACTGTTAATTCATACAGTAGTGATAATATTACTGTGATTTACTACAGTAGAATAAGGTCTACTGTGAATTTCTACAGTATTTTGTTTATTACTGTGATTTCTACAGTATTTGACTAATTACTGCTTATTATACAACACTTTACTGTAAAAAATCTTTACAGTAATTAACTCCCCAGAAACACAGTAAATTACTGTGGATTTCACAGCCATTTTTTACAGTGTGGGGCTACATTTGGATTTTAGGCAATATCCGCTCAAAACTTAAAATTAACTGAAGTATCAAGATTAAAAGATTGATTTGAAACTTTTCCTTTTGTAATCATATTGTAAAACAGTTATGGACTCTCAGATCAGGAGTACACTTATGCATTACACATTATACAAACTCATTACATTATGCAATAAGTAATTGCTCCAGCAGATTAATATTTATTTCGAGCAGATAAAATGCATATAGTGAGTTATTTGGACAGATAGAAGACTTAAGCATAATTGTGACATCTTATTAAAAAAGATGTCTTTGAAAATGTAATGGCAATTTCTGTTGAAACATGCAGTGACAGTAATGTTTTATTTGTTCGGAACAACAATGGAGAACCCATATGTTTGCTAAGATAAACTATAGGGCCGATTTGTTGCAGAGCATCATTATTTCCACTTCTGTTGTGCTCCAACAAAGATGGCAGCTATCTTATGTGGTATCAAACATGTGAAAGTGCAGGTTCAGCAACAGGCATCAGCTTCCCTCTAGCAATCCTAATTGAGCAGCTGGAAAAGAGCACCGATCAGGCGGTCCTGACAAAGGCAGGGTAGGACACCAGAGGAGAGAGTTATGGGATTTTACTAGCCACATCTCAAAGGCTCATTTTTGATGCCTTTTTCACTCAAGCAGAGTCTTCATTCATATGCTGAAGATGTTAAGTTTAATTAATTTTTTTCCATTACAATTATGTCAGTGTTTATTAAATCTCAGAACCCCATTGCTGTGGAGACGATATCTGTGAAATCACTGCATGTGTGGGACTACGAAGGTTCTTTATGTAAGGTGATTCAAAGCTTGCCTGATTATGTGATTATCAGATAGACCAGATTGTTTCATTTGGACAACTTGTTATGGAGATGAGATCTGTTGTTTAATGCCAGGTGTTGCTGTCTGGATGTTATGCAGGTGTTACATCATACATGCTAATGCTTGGTTACTCATTTGTCACTTCACTTGGGAATTCAGCCACCCTACTGAGGATTGTGACTACATGTCGGTCTAAATGGAAAAAACACATCAGCCCACTTATACTGTTCAAATGCATTGCTATCAAAGGGAGATGAATCAAGAAAATATGATTTATTTTCTTCCTCAGCGAACCTCTTCACATACAGGCTGTGCAGGGTGCTTACCCTTTTAAGTCCATTGCCTCATTGTTTACACTGCAGACTGTGCATGAAGTCTGTTAAGTCTGTATGACCACGTTGAAGGCCCTGTGCTGTTCATTGACCATGCACTACAAATCTGAAGCACGCCCACTGGCATTGGTAGAAGAGTGCTGGTAGTGGGCAATACAAAAAGAAAGAAAGAAAGAAAGAAAGAAAGAAAGAAAAAAAAAAGTCTTACATTCCAAATGGCAAATTAAGTCAGAGGTTTCTTCTCATTGTATTCCTGCAGAAATAATATTCTTTTGTGTCATGCTGAATACATGTTTCTGAAGATAAAAAAGATGCCAATCAAAACATACAAATAAAACGATTGCGTTCTTTTTTAGGTCAAACCGCACTGTTCCCGCTGACCTAGTAAACAATAACAACACATTCGGACGGTGACTTCGATTTTCACACATGAAGAACTCCAACATGAATGTCCTGAAATATCCTTTTCTTTCTCAAAATAGTTTGCACCTCATCTCTATTGTGGCTCCAATTGTGGCAAAAGCTTTCCATCCTGACAGCCCAAATACAGTTCAGGACGGCCGACGAGAACTGTTTCAGGCTGTTAATCTTCTCCTTTATGGCCAGCTTATGTGAGTGAGGGCATTGTATGTCCAAAAATATCTCCCTTCTGGCTCTCACAAGATCAGTGCTGATACCATCTGAATAGCTGCTTGATTGTAGCATTGTTAGATGACAGTAAAACCTGTCAGCCCTCAGTGAATTAGTTATAAAGACCAAGGACACACGAGGCTGCACAAGACAAAGCAAGTAATGGAGTGATGCTCCATGAGTGCAG
>MDSP01000219.1_pt1 | contig 12779 bp, 9 predicted proteins | sample 1005811 | NCBI WGS metagenome assembly MDSP01 (sample SAMN05526596, study PRJNA338239) | gut metagenome | isolation source: stomach gut content | host: Naso elegans | place: Saudi Arabia: Red Sea | collected 2011-04
CCGCTTTCTCACGTCCTTGTACAGCTCCTGTCTCCTGTAACTACAGAGCATAACACACACGTCCCCACATGGATAACACAACAGCACCCTTGTTCTTTGACATGTCTTCTCACCTGCAGATGCAACTCTGTTTCCTTGATAATTGGAACATTTGACCAAAAAAGGAGATATTTAATTAAAAGAGAGATCTTTGTTAGACACTTGGTATCTCCTGTTCTTCTGTCAAGGTTACTGCTGCAGTCCGCACATCCTGCACTGTCAGACAATTGTCTCTGTATCTCTTTCCCTTGTCTCCTCTGCACACCCTGTTAGTCATTCTATTATAATAAGTGATTAAAGCCACACGTTGTAATATAAAACAGGTTAATAAAACTGTAATATAAAACAGGTTAGTATAACAATTGCATATATAAAACAGGTTAAAACAATTGCATATGTTTGCAAAGCATACTAAGGTGGATCATATGCTTACAGTGGCAGAGGAGCCTGCTTTATTGAATGGCCTCTTACCATTAATAACGACTCCTCTGCACCAGCAGGCTTGGATCCACGGTCTCCTTTGGTGTTGGTCTTTGAGGGTAAAGTGGAACCACCTTTCAGCTTGGCTGTCTTTGAATCGACTGGTGTGGGTGTGTGCCTCCACTTGGCAATGGGCGGTAGAGGTGGCCGTTCTAGTGAATGAACTTTTACCATTAATAACGACTCCTCTGCACCAGCAGGATTGGCTCCACAGTCTCCTTTGGTGTTCGTCTGTGAAGCGTCTCCACATTTGGGCTTGGTTGTCTTGGAGGACTCTCGTGTGCGCTCTGCCTCTTTAGAGACAACCTGCAGCTTGTCAGGGTTCAAATTTTCCTTCGTGGACTGGGTGCTAGGAGCGCAGCCTCTGTAAACACGCCCATCCTGTCCGATGATACCAATGCTCTCTGGTCTCTGAGTTGTCATGGTGTGCAACGGAGTCTTGGGATGACGCTCCCTGGCAGAGGTGATTGTGTGACTCCCACCACAGCTCCGTGCAATGGTCATGTATTTCGGATTCTCCTGATGCTGCTTCATTCCCTCACCAGGGTTAGCCACCTGTTTGGACCCTCCTGTTGGATTGTTGGAGTGCTGTCTAAGTCTGCAGAGATCAAAGGCTCTAATGTGCCCGGTGTACCTGCGAGAGGGAAATCCTGGCATGTCAGGCAGGTTCACTAGTTGCGGTCCAGGAGTATTTTTCGCAACTGGTTGGTCACAGGAGAGATGGTGAAATCTGGTTTTTAGTTCTGTTTTTAATCCAGCTGCATCTGTGATTTCTGGAGCTTCCTGAGCCTGCAGCCTCTGGTAAATCTCTTCCCATTCATCTGTCAGCTTCTTCTTCAAAGAGTCAAACTCAATCTTGTCAACCTTACATTCCATCTCCTCGGACAGTTTCTTGATGGCTTCGTGCCACCTGCTCTCTGAGTCGGCCATCTTGTCCAGCAGCTCATTAAACATGCTGTTGAGCTGCTCTGTCACTGTCGAGTCAAGTGCCTCCAGTAGCTCTGCTTTGAGCTGTCTGTTCGCCTCCTGCACATTGTCTTCACCCTTTACCTCCTGATCAGTCTTTACTGTGCTGTCACTCCTGTGTCTAGCTTCTTCATTTTTTTTCTCCAGCTTGTTCTGCAGCCCATCCAACTGATATTGTAAGTCTCTTGTCATATCCTACGAATTCTTCAGTTTGGCTTTCAGCTGCTCCATATCCTCCTCAAGTGTCTGCATATAGGTCCAGAGGTTGGACATTTCCTCTTTGTGCTCATCAGTGATTCCAGTGTTGAAATCCACACTCCCTAAAGCAGCCTCTGAGGTAGTTTCTCTGTCTTGGAGCATTCTTTCCTCAGATAAAATCCGTTTAATCTTTAGCTGCTTAATGTCCTTCTCAAGCAACTGTACAGAGTTCCTGAGGGAGGATGTTTGCTGTCTGAGCTCCTGAAGGGCTTTGTTGTTTGAATCAGCACTCTCTGAAACAGCTTCTGAGGTGACCGCTTTTTCTTGGCTTGTTTTTTGCTCAGATAATTCTGTTTTAGCCCTCAGTTGCTCAATGTCCTGCCCATGCATGAACATTTTCTCTCTGACCATGTTCTCCAAACTCATCACTCTGTCTTCCGACGCTTTTTCCTTTAACAAATTGACAGTTGTGTTTTCCAGTGCTGAAAGATGCTCCTTCAGTTTATTAAGCTCTGACATGTCATTAGTTGCCTTTTCCAGCACTGAAAGATGCTCATAAATCTCTTTAAGCTCTGACTTGTCATTTTTTGCCTTTTCCAGTGCTGAAAGATGCTCAAAAATTTCTTTAAGCTCTGACTTGTCATTGTTTGCCTTTTCCACTGCTGAAAGACGCTCAGAAATTTTGTGTGCCAAACTGTGCCAAATGGATTACTTTCCACTTCCCATGGAAACTGGCTGGAAAATACAACTTATGTCCATTAGACTAGTGTAATGCCATCTACTGGAGCTTTTGGATATAACATTTACCTTGTGCCTCATCAATTTGTACCATTGTGCATGATATATGTATAATTATATATAATATAAATCAACAACAAAATGTATCATTTTGTCTCCACGTGGAGTAGTTTTATGAAAACAGTAAAAGATATTAGCAGCAGTAGCCTAATAAAACAACTGTAATAACAATTAGAACAAAAGCAGAGTAAAAAGAAAGTGCAATAAATGCAACTATTTACATGGCCAAGAATGTCACTGTGCAAGAACATCAGTGTGCAAGTAAACAAAACAAACAACAATCACATTTAGAGCAAACAGTGTACTCTTGAAAACAACAACTGTAACAACAATTAGAACAAGAGCAGAGTAAAAAGAAAGTGCAATAAATGCAACTATTTACATGGCCAAGAATGTCACTGTGCAAGAACATCAGTGTGCAAGTAAACAAAACAAACAACAATCACAATTAGAGCAAATAGTGTACTCTTGAAAACAACAACTGTAACAACAATTAGAACAAGAGCAGAGTAAAAAGAAAGTGCAATAAATGCAACTATTTACATGGCCAAGAATGTCACTGTGCAAGAACGTCGATGTGCAAGTAAACAAAACAACAATCACAATTAGAGCAAATAATGTACTCTTGAAAACAACAAAAACAACAATTGTAACAGCAATTACAACAAGCAGCAAGCAACAAACAGAGTAAAAAAGTGCAACAAATGCAACTATTTACAATGGGCTATAAGGGGGTAGGAGGGACGGCTTGCCAGCAGCAGGCTCATTTCTGAAGTTCCATGCCATGATACTCAAGGAAGCAGTTTCTGTCAGGAACAAGGCAAAGTGACACATTGCACCTTGAGCAGTACACGGGTGTCTTCATGTCCTTGATTTTGTAGCCCGGCATCTGCTTGGCCTTCTCCTTCTCCTTGGCTGCACAGACCACACACTTCCTGCGGTCCTGAGTGCCAGTGCTCCCTCTGAACACAGGCATGCAGGTGTTGGTGAGGCTCGGGCGGGGGGTGGCTTCAGCAACCAAAGCTTTAGCCTGCGCAAACATCTCCCTCATCAGAACTTCTCTGAATTGTTTGTGGGACATGGGGGTCTGGTTCTGACTGCTGGCCACAGCTTTGTGCAGGATGTAGCTGCTGACGACGGCAATGTCGATGAAATGATAAAAAAACGTCTTGTACCACCGCATTGTCTTGCCATGCACCGAGTAGTAGTGGATGAGGGTGTCTGAGAGGTCCACCCCACCCACGTTGATGTTGTAGTCCCTGCACGCATCAGGCACATCCACAGGAGCCCTATGCCAGTGTCCATCTGGCCTCTTCTCCCTCCTCAGTACAGTTGCTCCGCTGTACGCCTTGTGAAAGGTGCTGCAGACATTGACCACTTTAGTGTCCATCCGCCATGCAAAGAGGAGGTTGCCCTTACGAATCCACCTCATGTCTCCCCTTTCAGGCTTCTTTGGGAGGTCGTTGTTTGTCGTCCTTGGAAATCCCTCTCTATTTGCCCTAATGGTGCCACAAGCTGCCGTGTGATTTTTTAAAAGTTTATTGAAAAGGAGTGGACTGGTGTAAAAGTTATCAACATAAAGATAAACAAAATAAAGATAAACAAACTACATTCATATTACTCCATAGTTCATGTCCACTTTAAGCTCTGACATGTCATTAGTTACCTTTTCCAGCGCTGACAGATGCTCAAAAATTTCTTTGAGCTCTGACTTGTCATTATTTTCCTTTTCCAGCGCTGAAACACGCTCATAAATTTCTTTAAGCTCTAACTTGTAGATTGCAAATACATCCGGAGATGCTTCTCCTTCATTCACCTTAAGTGAATGTAGCCTTGGCCTGGAGGAGTTGATGTCATCAGGTGGTGCCCATCATTCATCAGGTGTTTCGACCCTTACCCACAACACCCTCCTGATGGTGGGTCGGCAGTGGTGGCCAAGTCACTGCCCATCTCCTCCTCCTGGCTTCCAGCTTAGCTCCTCTCTCCTGCTCCATAACCAGCAAGAGGCTCTTTCAGCTGCCTCCCCCATTCTGTGAGCTGCTGTCTTTCTTTCTTTCCCTGTTACTCCAATGGCTGTGAGCATTCTCCACACTGACTGAGCAGGGAATCCTCTACAGCCGACCTCGACCGGGAACAGCCATGCCTGCCATCCTTTCCCCCCTGCAGTCATACAGGAGGTCTTGATAGTTGGCGCTCTTCCTTTCAAAGGCCTCTTCACACCCTTCTTCCCATGGGACTGTAAGTTCAATGAGGATGATCTTTTTAGCCTCTTCAGACCACAGTACCACATCTGGCCTCAGGGTTGTCTGGACAATCTGGGGGAACTGCAGCCTTCCTCCCAGGTCGACCTTCATTTCCCATGATTGGGCCTTTTGTAGCAGAGTGGTTCTTGCTGTTACTGTAGTTGGTGGCTTTTCCCCCTCCCTTACAAACTGGACTGACGTTGTTTTCCGAAGTGGATGGTGTTTCTTCTTCCTCTCCTGGTCTAAGGTGTTAGCGAGTGCCATGAGCACCTTGTCGTGGCGCCACCTGTACCTTCCTTGGGTGAGGGCAGTTTTACACCCAGACAAGATGTGTGCCATGGTACCTCTCTCCCCACAAAGCTTGCACAATGGGTCCTGTCTCATGCCCCACTTGTGCAAGTTTGTTGGGGTTGGGAGTGTGTCATACACTGATCTCAGCAGGAAGGAAATGCGGAATGGCTCCAGTCTCCATAGGTCCGCCCAAGTGATTTTCCTCTCGGGAAGGTCCCATTTGGTCCAGGCTCCTTGGGATGCTAGCACCACTGCTCTTGATCTTCGCCCTTCCTCCTCCAGGTTCCGTACCTCTTCTTGAATCATGGCTCTTCTGTCACTGGTTCCTGCCTTCCTCCACTGTTGGAAATGGGAAGTTCCAAGACCCTGCCTTCCTGTGCATGGTGCTCCAATGATGTCACGTAGCTTCAACATGCTCTCAGCTTGTGCAACAGATGAGTCAGCTGCCCACTTGCGTCCTGATCTCGTGATGACACCTGCACGTCTGACTTGTTCATCCTGAGAGTCTCTGTATGTCATTACAACTCTGCACTTCGCAACTTTGAATTCCTCTACCACAGATGACAGAGGAAGTTGGAGCTGCCCTGATCTAATGTAGAGGCCTACTGCAGTGAAGCTTGGAGGGATTCCCAACCACTTTCGGAGGTACTTATTGATCTTCCTCTCCACTCCTTCTACGCATGTCATCGGAACTTCATACACAGTCAGCAGCCACATGAGTCTTGGCAACAGGCCATGTTGATAGAGCCATGCTTTAAACTTCCCCGGGAGCCCTGATTTTTCGATCCTCCTCAACCATTCCTCCGTCTGCTTTTCTGTATTGGTGATGTTGTTCCTGTCGGTAAGTGAGTCATCGAACCACTTTCCGAGGCACTTGATTGGATTCTCCTCTATCGATGGAATCACTTCCTCTTGCACATGCAGCTTGAACCTGTTGGTCAATTTCCCATTTCTGATCACCAAACTCCTGGATTTCTTTGGCTTAAACTTCATTCTGGCCCATGTCGCCATGTGGTCCAGAACAGTTAGCACCCACCTCGCCTCCACATGGGTGGTGGTCGTTATGGTAAGGTCATCCATGTAACCTCTAATTGGGGGTTGTCGGATGCCTGACTCCATTTTTGGACCGTGGGCTTCCTTCTCCGCAGCCGTTATTAGGAGGTTCATTCCTATGACGAAGAGGATGGGGGAGATTGTGCAGCCAGTTACAATTCCCTTCTCCAGGCTTTGCCACTGGGTTGTAAAATAGGCTGTCTTGAATCGTAGCTGGATTCTGCCAAAGTAGCTGGTTATCATTCCCTTGATGTGCCGAGGGATGTGGTAGTGGTCTAATGCCGCATGGATGAGGGCGTGAGGGATTGATCCGTAGGCATTGGCCAAATCCAGCCAGACAACAGTCAGATTACCTTTGCTGGCTTTGGCATTATTTGGCTTTTCCAGCACTGAAAGATGCTCTTTCAGTTTATGAAGCTCTGACTTGTCATTATTTGCCTTTTCCAGTGCTGAAAGACGCTCCTTCAGTTTATGAAGCTTTGACATGTCATTATTTGCCTTTTCCAGTGCTGACAGACACTCACAAATTTTTTTAAGCTCTGACTTGTCATTATTTGCCTTTTCCAGTGCTGAAAGATGCTCATAAATTTCTTTAAGCTCTGACTTGTCATTATTTGCCTTTTCCAGTGCTGAAAGATGCTCAAAAATTTCTTTAAGCTCTGACTTGTCATTATTTGCCTTTTCCACTGCTGAAAGACGCTCAGAAATTTTGTGTGCCAAACTGAGCCAAATGGATTACTTTCCACTTCCCATGGAAACTGGCTGGAAAATACAACTTATGTCCATTAGACTAGTGTAATGCCATCTACTGGAGCTTTTGGATATAACATTTACCTTGTGCCTCATCAATTTGTACCATTGTGCATGATATATGTATAATTATATATAATACAAATCAACAACAAAATGTATCATTTTGTCTCCACGTGGAGTAGTTTTATGAAAACAGTAAAAGATATTAGCAGCAATAGCCTAATAAAACAACTGTAACAACAATTAGAACAAAAGCAGAGTAAAAAGAAAGTGCAATAAATGCAACTATTTACATGGCCAAGAATGTCACTGTGCAAGAACATCAGTGTGCAAGTAAACAAAACAAACAACAATCACATTTAGAGCAAACAGTGTACTCTTGAAAACAACAACTGTAACAACAATTAGAACAAGAGCAGAGTAAAAAGAAAGTGCAATAAATGCAACTATTTACATGGCCAAGAATGTCACTGTGCAAGAACATCAGTGTGCAAGTAAACAAAACAAACAACAATCACAATTAGAGCAAATAGTGTACTCTTGAAAACAACAACTGTAACAACAATTAGAACAAGAGCAGAGTAAAAAGAAAGTGCAATAAATGCAACTATTTACATGGCCAAGAATGTCACTGTGCAAGAACGTCGATGTGCAAGTAAACAAAACAACAATCACAATTAGAGCAAATAATGTACTCTTGAAAACAACAAAAACAACAATTGTAACAGCAATTACAACAAGCAGCAAGCAACAAACAGAGTAAAAAAGTGCAACAAATGCAACTATTTACAATGGGCTATAAGGGGGTAGGAGGGACGGCTTGCCAGCAGCAGGCTCATTTCTGAAGTTCCATGCCATGATACTCAAGGAAGCAGTTTCTGTCAGGAACAAGGCAAAGTGACACATTGCACCTTGAGCAGTACACGGGTGTCTTCATGTCCTTGATTTTGTAGCCCGGCATCTGCTTGGCCTTCTCCTTCTCCTTGGCTGCACAGACCACACACTTCCTGCGGTCCTGAGTGCCAGTGCTCCCTCTGAACACAGGCATGCAGGTGTTGGTGAGGCTCGGGCGGGGGGTGGCTTCAGCAACCAAAGCTTTAGCCTGCGCAAACATCTCCCTCATCAGAACTTCTCTGAATTGTTTGTGGGACATGGGGGTCTGGTTCTGACTGCTGGCCACAGCTTTGTGCAGGATGTAGCTGCTGACGACGGCAATGTCGATGAAATGATAAAAAAACGTCTTGTACCACCGCATTGTCTTGCCATGCACCGAGTAGTAGTGGATGAGGGTGTCTGAGAGGTCCACCCCACCCATGTTGATGTTGTAGTCCCTGCACGCATCAGGCACATCCACAGGAGCCCTATGCCAGTGTCCATCTGGCCTCTTCTCCCTCCTCAGTACAGTTGCTCCGCTGTACGCCTTGTGAAAGGTGCTGCAGACATTGACCACTTTAGTGTCCATCCGCCATGCAAAGAGGAGGTTGCCCTTACGAATCCACCTCATGTCTCCCCTTTCAGGCTTCTTTGGGAGGTCGTTGTTTGTCGTCCTTGGAAATCCCTCTCTATTTGCCCTAATGGTGCCACAAGCTGCCGTGTGATTTTTTAAAAGTTTATTGAAAAGGAGTGGACTGGTGTAAAAGTTATCAACATAAAGATGATATCCTTTTCCAAGGAGGTCAAACCTCATCAGGTCCGTGACGGATGTGACACTGAGACCATCATCCTTCTGTCCCCTCAGTTTGACCTTATCTTTACCCTGATAAACAAAAAAATTGGAGGTGTAGCCAGTTTTAGAGTCTGCCAATACGAACAGTTTGTAGCTGAATTTTGTAGGCTTATCTTTCATGTACTGCCTGAATCCAATGCGGACTTTGCTTGCTACCATCCTTTCATCGATTGTGATGTTCTGGTACGGCTGGAAAAGGGAGTTACAGGCATTCACAATCTCGCCATAGAGTGGCTTGATTTTGAATAGCCTGTCGAACTGAGGCGTCCCTCTCTTTCTTTGATTCTCTTCATCTTCTGTAACATCAGACAGACAACTGATGTTGTAAGTTTCTTGTCACATCCTCCGAATTCTTCAGTTTAGCTTTCAGCTGCTCCGTATCCTCCTCAAGTGTCTGCTTATAGGTCCAGAGGTTGGACATTTCCTCTTTGTGCACATCAGTGATTCCAGTGTTGAAATCCGCACTCCCTGAAGCAGCCTGTGAGGTAGTTTCTCTGTCTTGGACTGTTTTTTTCTCAGACAAAATCTGTTTAATCTTCGGCTGCTTAATATCCTTCTCAGGTTTCTGCACATAGGTCCAGAGGTTGGACATTTCCTCTTTGTGTTCATTAGTGATTCCAGTGTTGAAATCCACACTCCCCGAAGCAGCTTCTGTTGATGGTTTGGTGTCTGTTGTCAAAGAGGGGGTCATAACATAAGAGGCATTTCTTTCCAGGACGCTTAACCTGCTTGCCAGGAAAGAGATCAGAGACCTCTGGCCATCATTCAGGAAAGGCTCATTTTCTTCAATGACCTCCCTTAAGTCGTCGTTTATTTCTACTTCTTCCTGCGACATTTTGAGTTTTCTAGCAGTTGTTATTTAGCCTAGAACTAGCGTAGCGTAAAACTTTTTTGAAACCTTTAGTCCCAGTTGAGGTAGCCTTCCAAATGTTTTTCAGATCAAGGGCAATTTGTGATGTGCTTTGAAGTTCACAGATTTAAAGCACAAAATGTTTAAACATTGGACGTCGTATGGACGTCCAGATCATGTCCATATTGCGTCTGACCGTCCAAAACCAATTATGGACCTATTCTCGACGTCCGAAATAGGTCAACTATTTGGATGTCTTATTATGACCCAATTTCGACGTCTATATGCAGTTGAACATTTGGACGTCGGGATAGGTCACTTTTTAGGACATCTAAGACAATTGTAGTATAGCCTAATATTATTATTATTATTATTATTATTATTATTATTGTTATTATTGTTGTTATTGCTACTTGTAGCCATATGATTATTTTAGTGATCAATGCTTAGGCCTAAAAGGGTAAAACAAATATAAGTATAATATTTTGATTGTTTACATTTTCCTGTTTTTCTAGTGTTATTCTGTAAGGTGTAGGGAAAAATTTAAAAAAATCAACCACGTTAGAACTGAACTGAAGAAGAAGAAGAGTCAACGCCATTGTGATTAGCTGAGGCATTGCGTCATCCCAACGTGCAACTTAAGAGCCACTCCCATCGGCCCAGGTATTTCTCTACTGTGGAAGTTCTAAAAGTAGAGTTTGGATTTTTTTTTGTTTTAGTCCTTTCAGGCCCAGCTGTGTAACTTAGCCTCCTGCCCCAGTTAGCAGCAGCATTAGCATTCAGGACCGCAAAGGTGAGGTCGTGGGCCACTCCCGGCCATTACCGGTAAAGTCTACATTGTTAACGAGCAAGAGGGCCGTTGTGGTGAGCTGGTAAGCGGGTGTTATCGGCAGATGCTAACCGTCACCGCTAGTCGAAGTTAGCGTCGAGCTAGCTCACCATACGGCCCTCACACATGTTATCAGCCGAGGCTTTAGTTGTCGATAATGGCCTGGAGTCGGCCCGCGCGTCCATCGTCCTTCGCTTGAACTGTATTTCTTTATCTATGTGGTCCTGACATGCTGCTGCTGAGAGAGAGAAGCATGCTAGCACTTGCGAGCATCCGGGACAGCTAACGTTAGTGGGGCTAGCAGGTCAAGAAAACAAAGAAAAAGACCAAAATACAGGCGGGGGGAGGGCGCTCTTCAGATACAGTCACCAGGTGGGGGTTGGCAGCCAAATGCATAACAATGTAGTGCGATGGAGTACCGAGTTAAGTATTGTAAAGTTTAAGTGTTTCTAAATCTGTCTTATCCTTCTATCAGGTGGTGTGAGGTCCTATTTTGAAAGTGGGAGTGAGGTGTCCTGCCCTTTGGAGCCAAGCCACCTAAACAAGGTATAGATTATCATGCCATGCTCCTTTGCACACACCCATTCATAGCAGGAGCAACACATTTTTGCTTACAGATATGCAGATTTGGTATACGAATGCAGTTTGTCTGTGCATATTTCTTATCATTGTCTTTTTCTACTTGTGCAGATGGAGTAATGAAGTTTGACAGTGACGCAACTCAGGAACTCATAAGGCAACATGCTGCTGACCGTTTGAAGCATGCACCCCAAAGGATTGGAGGGGTGGGCTTCCCGGTCACCCAGGGCTGATTCATGTTTTGCTATGTTTGTATCTTTGCAATAGCATTTAAAGCATGTTGTGCAAATGTTAAAGGATTGGAGGGGGGGGGGCTTCCCGGTCACCCAGGGCTTTCATGTTCTGCTATATTTGTATCTTTGCAATAGCATTTAAAGCATGCTGTGCAAATGTTTTGCTATGTTTGAATATTTTTACAATAAAAATTGTAAAAAAAAAAAAAAAAAAACTTGTCAGGATTGGATTGTGATTTATTGTTAACCTGACTGTAGTCTCATGTCCAGAAGCTAGGAAACAGTTTCCTGTACCTGTTAATTTTACTGTAGCTTCATTTGGCTCGTCAGCAGGTTTTAAGTGGAAATGTATAATGCCTTTGTTATGCATTCCCAGTTACCATCTGCTGGTGATAGATTCAAATGAAGCAATAGGAAAATAACCTGGAACAGCACGCCACCTTCTGCAATGGGACTATAGTTATGCATAGAAACTAGAAGCAGTACAGTATAAAAACAGTGTCTAAAACGGGTAATAATTTGACGTAGAAAAGACGTCCACAAGGACCACATTTGGACGTAAAAAAGATGTCCCCCAAAGACCACATTTGGACTAGAAATAGCTCCCATATGGAGGTACTATGGACGTCATAAATGGACATTCAAAAGATGTCTAAAAAAGACGTCTGGAGTAACTTTCTGCACCTTCAGGTGACCTGAATTAGACGTCCAAAAATGACTTAAAAAAGACGTCGTATGGACGCCCTTTGGCGCAGTGGGTACCTCCTGATCTTGTGCCCTTTTGTTTTTATTTAAAAAGAATGAATTTCAAAGAAAATTCCGTTAAAGACATTCGAAAATAAAATATCTGTATGCAGACAAAGCTACCTGTTTGTCTGTTAGTGTTTGTTTGTGGACTGCAACACACGTTTTTGTTGTTGTTTTTTTTTATTTACGTGGAACTTTTCCCCTATATGCCTCGAATAAATTGAGTAGTTTAACTTAATAACTAAAATGCCTCGAGGCTTTGTTTAATCCACAACTATTTGCGCTGCATAGCGCTGTCAAGCGCACGGTTGTATAGTCCTGTACACACCGTTGCGGTCCAGTATGGCTCTCTGTCGCGCTTAGCTGAACCAAACAGCTGGACACTGTGTGATGATTATTTCTGTCACACAACACGCTTCATACAAATCACTGTTGATCCGCTGCAACATGTGAGATAAAGCAGGTGATCTTCTGATCCACTATGATCCAAAATAAAATAAACCAAAGATCGATCGATCGATAGATAAATAAAATAAAGGCACTGGACTGAACTCCAGGGAGAGCCTTTTCAAAGGAAAGAATGAAAAAAATATCAATAAAAACTCAAAGTGCAGTTACGGACTTATTGTATGAGATTTATTTTGTCCTATAAATATCAACAACAATTAATATTATACTTTATTTTGGTTAAATAGTCTAACTATAGACAGCTTCAGCACAGAAAGACATCATTGCAACTGATTTTGATCTTTTTTCCCCAAGGGAACAAACAATTCATTTAAAGTGGACATGAAATATGGAGTAATATGAATGTAGTTTGTTTGATTTTTACCTAAGTTGAGATATGGCACTGAATTCAAACTTTATCTTTTTATAATACTGATGGAAAACCAGAAAGTAATTCACTCTTTCGTCAGTAGGGTGCAGCCATCCTCACACAAGCTAAGCGGTGACGTCAGCGGAGTGGTTCGGCTTGCGGGGCGCTTACTGTCAA
>MDSP01000220.1_pt1 | contig 12730 bp, 4 predicted proteins | sample 1005811 | NCBI WGS metagenome assembly MDSP01 (sample SAMN05526596, study PRJNA338239) | gut metagenome | isolation source: stomach gut content | host: Naso elegans | place: Saudi Arabia: Red Sea | collected 2011-04
ACGTGTCTCATGCCTGTAGATATCGGTCAGGAAGCATTAGATCAGTATTTTGATGACATATTGAATGTGGCACCAGCAGAAGGGAATAACCCTGTTAAATTACTTTCAGATAAGACAAATGAAGCCAAATGCTTTCCAGTTTTGTTTCCACTCGGACGCAATACCTACTACGAGAGTAGGCCGCATCGGTTAACACTGTCGCGTTATTTCAATAACAGGATTCTTCATGCTGATGGTAGGTTTGCGCGGAATGTTGAATATATCTTTTTTGCTCAGTACATGTCTGAGGTAGAACAGGTCGTGTCAAATGTTTCCATAGCGTTACATAAAGGTAAAGGAGGTTGTGCATCTCAGAGGGTTAGTAATGATCTGATGAAGGACGAGGAGTCTTTAAAGAAGTTGTTGGAGTTTGATGATGGGTTTCGTTTTCTTAAGCCTATTAGAGGCACACCAGCTTTTTGGCAGGGAGCGCAGCGTGACCTTTTAGCTTGTGTGCGTCAGCTTGGTGTTCCAACGTGGTTTTGTTCGTTCTCTTCTGCAGATTTGCGTTGGAAAAATCTTCTTAATAGTATTCTGAAACAGGAGGGTAGAACAGAGACGTTTGAACAGTTAGAGTGGGCAGACCGCTGTGATCTGTTGCAGCGTAATCCTGTCACCGCAGCTAGAATGTTTGATTTTCGGTGGCATTGCTTTTTGAGGGAGGTGCTTATGTCTCCGTCGCATCCGATAGGGAAAATAGTAGATTACTTTTATCGGGTGGAATTTCAGCAGCGTGGTTCCCCTCATGTCCATTGCTTGTTTTGGATTGAGAACGCCCCTCGTATTGATGTAAACACAGATGAGGAGGTTGTTAGGTTTATTGATGAGTACGTTACGTGCGAATTGCCTACAGAGGATGAGGCATTATTAGATATAGTCACATCGGTGCAGCAGCATTCAAAGCGTCATTCAAAAACATGTAAAAAGAAAAAAACTGTCTGTCGCTTCAACTTTCCCAGGCCAGCATCGGCTAGGACTTTCATATGTCGAGACATTAGTGAGAGTAGCAAGAAAGTGTGCAAGTGTAAGGTAGATAAGACAGATAAAACTACACAGTGCACATGTAAGAATCAGGGTCAGAACGCTTCAGATAAAATGGACAAAAAGCTTGCATCAGATATATTGACAGCGATTAAGAAGGCTCTTTCTGATGAAAATAATAGCTACAATAGTGTAGAACATTTGTTTGCTAGTTTAGGTATTAATCAGGCAGCTTTTGAGGCAGCATACAAACGCTTCGGTCGTAGCACACATGTGGTTTTGAAAAGGCAGGTTAGTGAAGTTTGGATTAATCAATATAGCAAACAGCTGTTAAAAGCGTGGAATGCTAATATGGACATTCAGTATGTAGTTAATGCGTATGCGTGTGTAGTGTACATAATTTCTTATATTTCTAAGGCAGAGAGGGAGATGGGGCTGTTGTTGGCAAATGCGCATAGAGAGGCATCTAAGGATGGAAATGTTAGTGCAAAGGAGGCGTTAAAAAAGTTAGGTAGTGTTTATTTACACAACAGAGATGTTTGCGCTCAAGAAGCTGTGTATAGGGTCACGAACTTACATCTGAAAGAATGTTCGAGGAAAGTTGTTTTTGTGCCAACAGGGGAAAATGTAGTGAAAATGAGTCTACCGATAAATTTGTTGAGGCAGAAGGCCACGTCTATGGAGTTAAATTCAGAAGACATGTGGATGACAAGTTTTGTTGATCGTTACAAGAATAGGCCAGAGGATAACGTTTTTAGTGACATGTGTTTAGCGACATTTGCCTCAGAATATCGTGTTTTGAGTAAAAATGAGAGGTCAAAGAATGCGATTAAATTAAAAAATGATTTTGGTCTTGTGACTAAAAGAACACGAACACAACCTGCTGTTGTTCGTTATGCACGTTTTTCTGAGACAAAAAATCCAGAATTGTTTTATCGAAGCATCCTGCAATTGTTTTTGCCTTATCATGAGGATGTGCAGCTAAAACCGCGACATTATGAAACATCTGAGCAGTTTTACAATAATGGTCGGGTAAGGTTAAGAGAGAGATCTACACACTCGGTAAAGTCAGTTGTTGATTTAAACAGGAGTAAGTTTGAAAGGGAAGCGGATGATTTAGACGAAGTTCAGAATATGATAGATAGAGATGGCGTTTTAGAAGATGCGTGGTGTGAGTTGTGTCCGGAGCAGGAGTTAGAGCGCTTAGAGTGTGAGCAGGAGCGTAAAGAGAATAGTCAGATAGTTGAGGAACACGAAGAAAATATTCCAGATTTAGCAGTGAGGGGAGAACAAGTGTCACATTTAGAAAAGAGGAATAATATAATGTGTAGAGGTGAGGGTTTAGCTTTGATTAGATCTTTGAATGAGATACAGTTGTCTGTTTTTTATCGTGTTCGACAGTGGTGCTTAGATAAGACAAATGGTAGAAATCCTGATCCATTGCATGTATTTATTACAGGTGGTGCAGGGACAGGTAAAAGTCATTTGATTAAAGCTATTCAATACGAGTCAATGAGGTTGTTGTCAGCAGTGTGTCGGCGTCCTGATAACGTTTGCGTTTTGTTAACTGCGCCTACAGGGATTGCTGCTTATAATTTGCGTGCAGCAACCATTCACAGTACATTTAGCATTGGAATGGATGTACGCTTACCGTACACACCTTTGGGAGAGGAAAAGCTCAATTCTTTGCGTGTTAAATATTGCGATCTGCAGCTTTTAATTATCGACGAGATCAGCATGGTTGATCATAATTTATTGGCGTATATTCACGGTAGGTTAAGACAAATTAAGCAAACAGGTGACTTGTCCCCATTTGGGAATGTTAGTGTAGTTGCTGTAGGAGATTTTTTTCAGTTGCCTCCAGTTAAAGGGAAGGCATTGTATGTAGATGATGTAGGTGTTAATTTGTGGTCGAGTCTATTTAGTGTTGTTGAGTTAAAAGAAATAGTAAGACAAAAAGATCAGGTATTTGCCGAGTTATTGAACAGGGTTAGAACGCGGTCAAAGGGGACTCCGATGTTAAAAAGTGACGTAGAAATTTTAAAACGTTGTGAAACAGGTGAGGTTAGCTCAGCTTTACATATATTTCCAACAAATAGTCAGGTAAATGAGCACAACTTTGCACAGCTGCGTAACAGCTGCCCTGACTATATAGAGATTTATGCGCAGGACTTTATTAACAGTAAGAAGACAGGGAAACTAGAGTTAATGGAAGGAAATCATTCGAAAGCCAATAAGACATGTTTAGCTGAACAGTTGTTGTTAGGTAAGGATGCGCGGGTAATGTTGTGTAAAAATGTTGATATTATGGATGGGTTAGTTAATGGTGTTTGTGGGATAGTGACAGATATAGTTTTTTCCCCGGATAGTAGGTTTCCAAAAAAAGTTTATGTTAAGTTTGATGATGAGAATGTAGGGGCACATAGGAAGAAACAGTGTGCAGGTGTTACAGATTCTGTAGGTATTGAACCGGACGAAGAGAGGGCCACAAATAAAGGTGGGTTGCGACGTCAGTTTCCGCTTAAACTTGCGTGGGCTTGTACAGTGCATAAAGTACAAGGTCTTACGGTTGACAGCGCTGTTGTGTGTCTTAAGAAAACGTTTGCGGCTGGACAGGCATATGTAGCATTGAGTCGTGTTAGAAGTTTGTCAGGTTTGATTATTAGAGATTTTGCAGAGAAAAAGATTTATTGTAGTGATAACATTAGGGATGCGGTTGCGAGTATGCCCCAGTTTTTGGTAGAAAATGTAGCGAGAAATTTAAATGCACATATTTTTGCTGTATTTTTAATCAATGTGCATGGTTTGATGGGGCATGTAGCAGATTTAGCGTCTTGTGCACAGCATTTGCAACCTAATTGCATTGCTGTCACAGAAACATGGTTAGCTGTTGACTCTTATCTGGACTCTGTCAAAATTAATGGCTTTGGGTTTCATAGTTGTCCACGCAGTGTAGTTTACGGTGACAACAACCCAGCATTAGTTCAACTGCAAACACAGCAACATGGTGGGGTTGGTTTGTATAGTGCAGATAGTATAGATTATGAGATCATCAAAGTACCTTGCGCAAACTTAGAATGTTTAGTATATAAATGTACTGTTCGTGATATATTAGTAGCGATCATATATCGACCACCATGTTATCCCATGTCAACGTTTAAAATTTATTTAGGCGATTTAGTTGACTATCTAGATTCAATTAGTAGCACGATAGCTGTCATGGGAGATTTTAATGATGACATAATGAAGTCGTCATCAATTTGTAAATTTATGACTGACAAAGGTTATGTTCAGCTTGTCACACGACCTACAACAGAGAAAGGCACATTAATTGATCACGTGTATGTTAAAACGCAGCAGTATGAGGTACAGGCAACAGTGCTGCCAACTTATTTTAGCGATCACGAGGGCATATTGTGTACTTTTAAGGATGCGACGTAGTAGGATAAAATAGGAAATGAAAAAACAGACAACTGTATCTTAGCTGTAGTTTTGACTCGTGTGGTTTAGTTAGAAAGAGGTAGACAAGGTACATGTAGAGTACTGCTTATAAATTATTTTGACCAGGCTTATTGAGGGCTTTTCAATGCATGATTGTACCAGTATGTTGCTGTTGCTATTTTCACTGACATTTTGTGCTGATTTTATGGTTTCTCTCACATCTTTTTATTATTGTTGTTGTTACACATTAAGGTTTCTTTCAGTATTACAACAGCATGTGTTGTTGGTGCAGTTTTCAGTGTATTGTTCTTGTTTATTTAAAAAAAATGGAAGGTTTCTTTTTACTGTATCACAACAGCTTTTTAAGTAAAAGTATATTTGAAAAATGGTTATATTTAAAGGAAGTACGTATGGCTGCAATAATAATTTATGTAGGAAACTACCGTAAATCAAACCACCCAGAGGGTACAAGTAACATAATATGACATATTAAATGCATAATTTTATAAGCTGTTTGTGGTGCAGGTTTTGCTTTGCCTTCCATGTTCAAAAAGCATGTCCAAAAAGCAAAAGGCACTGAACATGGCTGCGTTGTTTATCAGGCTTGGGGTTCGAATCCCCACAGTGCTGCTTTAACTGCAAGGACATGGAAGGCTCTAAAATTTGTAAAGAATAAACATACAAATAAATAAATACATAATAATAATAAAAATAATGATAATAATAATGGATTTTTACATGTAGCATAAATTAAATTACAGTGACATCTCAGAGTTCTTCACAGAGGGTGAAAACAAACAAAGAACAACTTAGTACAACATGGAAAGTAATAGCAGTAGCATTATCAACAATATTTAATGACAATCATTTCTGCTGTAAATGTTAGTGCATTTCACAATGGTAAGAGTCATTGCAACTTACTACAATGAAAACAATTGTCTTTATATTTACATAAGTCAATGTGTTGTCTGCCTGCTCTGAAAGTCGTCCACTTAACGTTCTGCATCTTCATCTGCCTAAACAATTGCCCCCTTCTCATTGGTTCTCTCCCTTCCTCCCTGTGATTGTGAGTGATTTTGTGAGTGAAGACAGATATCTTGGAGTCAGCAGATCGCCACCTGTAAAGATTCTCTACATCTACTCTACCCTGTTACCAGTAAGTCAAGTCTACACTGACATCCCTTTTACTTTTAATTTTTTACAAGTTTTGCTCTTTGCTTGTTACCCCAACATGAACTTCTATCTCTCTTTATAATGCGTCCTCTGTCAAGCAGTCTTCTGTGTCCAGCTTCTCTTCCTGCATAGACAGGGCTGCTCCCCACCTTACTTCTGGCAGACTTTGACCCCTGATACTGGTAAGTAAATCTGCTCGCTTCCAGTCTTTATTTTTTTATTTTTTTATTTTTTTACTTTGAATATTTACAACTTTGGCTTTTTGCTACTCATCACAGCATGAAAATGTGTGGGCTCTCCCTTCACAATTTGTTCTATCACTCAGGCCTCTGTCTCAAGCTCGTCGTCCTGCTCTGTTGGCCCTGCTCCTCACCTTGGACTTTGTGAGGTTTTGCTCCTCATTCACTTGACCCTCTACTCACACATACTTAGTCTAGCCACTGTCTGAATTCTGCCATAGACCAGCTAAACTGTGAACTCACTTCTTGCTACCTTAAAAATATTTGTTGCTTCAATCCTTTATGTGACCTGTCTAAGCTTTGAACTTTTTACCTGCTTACTAGTTTACAAGCTGTGTAGCCCTGTGATACATAATTCCTTTTTCTGTATTTGACCATTTATAATCAACAAATATTAACTTGGCACATTTAAAGCTGCAGTGATTGCATATAAATACAGCTGTGGACAAAATTAAGCACAATTATGTGTGTTTCCGGTGCATGTTCTTTTTATGTCCTGTTAAGAGCCAGAAACAAAATTAACAGGTAATGGTACTCCTGGTTTATTGGTATGAATTTGGATTTTGTGCAAAAGATTTGCCATTGGCATAAGACCTATATTTTTTTTTTAACCCCCTTGCTTTTCTCAAAGATTAGCCCCTTCCAAAATACTGTGTTATGAAAATTCACATTTCAATTAATATTCATGATTGTTGGGTAAAATCCATAAAATAATATAATAAAAATTGATCTGATTTTGTACAGAAACTATGGTATGTCAACAGTTGTACAAGATGTAAAACTTTAAAAAATGAAATCATGCTAGTTAATTTTCTATGATGGTGGAGTTATTTTCCTTACAATTAATAAAGGACTAGTGCTTTCTGACTAAATGTGTTTTGGATCATTTATCCTGATAGACTACATTTATAGAGAAATGTCTAATTTACAATAGGTGGTACCATGACTTTGAATTAATAACTGCATGAGGTTGTGCTAAGGCTGGGATTCTCAATCAGCTGTGGGTTGACTTCACAATATATATGGAAAATTACAACTTTCTGTATCATGATAACACAGTGAAAGTCAGGCTGCTACCGTAGACACTATCTAACTAAAAGTGCATAGCTAACCAACTTTTTGTCACCCTGAAAATGGTAACAGTGAAATTTAGAGATATATTAATACCAGGCTTCCTGTAAGGGGTTTGTGATTAAACCAATGACAGTCTATTTAAGGCTTGGCTTGCTTCACAATATAACATTATGAAGGCCTTCCAGCTTTTCTGAGAACATCAGAGTTAAATTTGTTTAACCTACCAGAAGAGCATGAAAGTACAAAACATAATCCAGTAGTAAGAAGATAATGCTATAACTGTGACCAAAGTATTGCACTGGCATGTAGATGTGCTAAGGAAAAAAATGTTTTTAGAAAACTGTTTAATCGACTTAAAATCATAATGGTCTTAAAGGTTCAAGGTCATATTTTAAGTAATATAGTCTTTAGAGAGAGTTTGTAACTTTAATTTTGATGTAATGGTGAATCAAGAAAGCAGAGACAAGAGAAACACTGATTAAGAAAGACTATTTTATAAAAATAAGTTGATGGTGAGGCTGTGTAGAGTGTATGAAGGTAAAAAAAAAAAAACTTGTGGCAAAAGGCTGGCTGTCGTGGATGTTGACAGTGAAGAATGGTGGGCAGACATCAAACAGTAAAGCAAAGGCTGAGCACATGGGATGCAGGTGGACGGGGCAGAGAGGACCAGAGACTGTCAAACAAGGTGGGGAGACACACCATAACTGTATTTAAGATTGTAGGAAAGGTTACTGATAACAGGTGCACAATCTGCAGATGGAATGAACAGGCAGCCATGTCTTCTTTCTAACAGAAACACATTTTTGGTTACCTCCTATCACCAGAAGTGGGTGCTATAGACGGGTTTCTGTGCGACGTCATCACAGAGATGCGCGCGCAACTAGGGGGCAAAAAGCAGCAACCTTCACTGCATTTTTAGTAGAGCGGGAGATATGACCAGGAGTTGCTGTGCTGTAAATTGCATGAATTGCAAAAAGGATGGCTGTAGAATGTTCAGTATCCCGAGGGGATCACATCCTTTTGCCAAAAATAGAAGAAAACTGTGGCTCCAGGCCATAAAAGGAGCAGTTTGGGATCTCAATGGTCCGAAAGGCAGTGAGAGTCTGTGCAGTGTCCCCTTCATATTTGTATAAACACTGGGCTTCTCCACGAGATAGTTGTATATGTCAGGCCATATGATTGATGGTCACTTGGACATACCTAAAACCCATTCATGGTCTGGGACAGCATGTGGATCTGGTGAATTCTCACCGTTTCTGAAAACTAATTTGTTGATGTAATCAGCGCGGTCCAAGTTACCTAGACTTGCAATGTAATGTGTGCCTGCCAATATTATCTTTGTCTCACACTTTGTTCGCTTTCATTCCTGTCTTGTACTGTATATTTGCAGTAGCAGTCAAAATTTATTCAAATGTGGCAGGTCGTAAAGTAGCCTTGTTGTAAAAATGTCTACTAGTGACACTCATTACCATCATGCTCCTGATACTGTCAGATAAGAGGAGGGTAAACTGACTCAACAACGAACAAAACCCGAAGAGTAGATGAAATTCACGGGATATTGCAGAAAGCCATGGAGGCTTTTTGTGATTCCTCTCAGTCCTTAACAAAATATTTATTTATATAGCAAACTTATGGAGTCCTAAGACTGTAGTATTGTAAGCTAATATTTTATACGATGTTATGTTAATATGCAAATGAAAGAGACAAAAGAACAGATCCGACTCTGAAATAGCGTTTTTTTATTGAATCAACAAAAATACAATGTGAAATCTATGTTGATTACAGTGGTTGACTACAGTGTTGTGAAGCTGCCAAAGCCGTTTTTGCCCCCTGGGTGCGTGCACATGCAGTAGTGTTTGTATACAAGAAACCCGTCTATAAGTATAGCTTAAAATTAGCATGTGTATAGGTTCAGAAGGGGACTCTAATGATACACTAAGTCTGATGCATGTTGATCAATGTACACTAAAGTTTCATTATTCACTGCTAGATGATTAAAATGGTGGCCTTGACGACCAAATCGTGACACCAAAACAAAAAATTTTAAATACTTTTGATTCCTAAAGAATTAACATTACACACCGATTTTAATGAAAATCTGATAAAATTCCCAGGAGGAGTTTGTTCAAGTAAAGAACATGTAAATCACCAAAAATGGATCTTCGATCCAAAATGGCCGACTTCCTGTTGAGTTTAGCCTATGGTGTCAAGAGACTTTTTTGTAAATCTGGTTGTGATACATATGTCCACCAATTTTCATCCATGTACGTTGAAGTGGGCCCCGGGACTGCAGTTTAGGGGCCGCTGTGGAGCCATTTGGCCCCGCCCTCTTGCGAAACCAATGAAATACGTAAATGTATGTCAGAGCTCACAAGCATGTGAAGTTTGGTGCATGTTGAGTGGGATCTACTGAAGCTATCAAGATTTCGTTGTTCACGGTGAGAGGGCCAAAATGGTGGTCACATCACACCCACACCGTTGATCCAAAACGAAAGATTTTAATAACTTTTCATGTCACAGGTCTGAAGAGTGTCCACAACAGATTTCATGAAATTCAGAACAAATTTGGAGGAGTTCATCAAAGTGCGATGCATGTCCAATTTTGGTCATTTCCTGTCACCAGGAGGGGGCGCTATGAGTATGGCTGAATATCAACATATGAATGGGTTCAAGGCGGGACTCTTATCATACATGTAAAGTTTCATGCAGATTGGACAATGTACAGTGGAGTTATAAGCATTTGATTTTTCTTGGCAAAATGCTCAAAATGGCGGCCCCGCCACGCCCACACCGTGACTCCAAAACGGACAATTTTAATAACTTTTGATCCCAAAGGGGTCAAGAGCACACCCAGCGATTTTCATGAGGATACGATAAAATCCCTAGGAGGAGTTCGTTAAGCGAGACGCTCAAAATGGCGGTCCCGTCACGCCCACACCGTTAATCCGATCGGAAAGATTTTAACTTTTGATGTGGGATTCTTTGATGTGTGATGTTTTCAGTCCTGGCTCAAGGACATACTACATTTCATGTATTTTGTGTACTTCACATCAATACACAAATACTACATGAAAGTATCATTCCATTTTTTTCTCTCTTTTGAACTTCAGTCTTGATCATAAAAACCACTTTCATCATTTCTTTCAGGATTTTAACCTGTTAAATGCTACTTTTCTACAGGATACCACAAGGGTTTTTTATATGAAAGAACACACAATAAATAGCAGAGCTCCTTTTGAAATGATTTTACTTTACTTGAATTTTAGTGTCTACACTTTGACTATACAAACACATATTTGTCATCACTACAAATGAACCACAGTCTGACATCTCCAACAACAAAATGAGACCATTTTGGTCAATATAATGTATTCACTGAGTCTGCTGTTACCCTCTTTTATCAAAGGAGTCCCAAAAGTGAAACTTAACTCTCACATAAATAGCTGGCATAAGTGGGAAAATGGCGCCACCCAGTGGAATTTTCTTTTTTTGCAGTCTCAATGTATTTGAAGCTTAAAAAAACACCAATAAAGGATATTTATTGTTTTTAGCCACAGGACAAAAATTTGTGATTTTAATGGATGTCAATTAGCAAAAAAATGTGTCAAGGGAGTTTAAAAGATGGGGATTATGTATACAGTACATTAAATGGTCAATATAGGAAATGACAATGGAATTTAAAAATTCACCAAAAAATAAGAACCTTTCCCAAAAATTATGCCATATGCATGAACACAGCCAAAAATATATGTAAAACAATAGGCCAAAAACACAAAAATGTGTCGAAGATGCAACAAGTGTTAAGAGTTTACAAGTGTCTGACACAGAGCTGCTGCGGACAGTTAAAGAGGAATTACACAAGGACACCGAGAGTTAGCTCCTGTTAAGAGATTCTCCTGCAGTTACTTAAGTAAACTAACGAGGAAATAACTAAACACTACCGAGCTGGAAGCGGACATCGTAAAATATGTCATTGCGCAACAAGGATGATTTACGAGAGCATGTGACAGTCCGAAGGGGAGCACGCATCGTTTGTAATGCGAGTAACGCAGAGCTTTAAAACACACATTTAAACCTATAAAACTCAGAGTGAACAGCCAATATCAACTGTATTTATCATTAATTAATACCAGACAACTACTGTCTTTGTATTTTCACCCACGATGACAATGTCTCTATAGCATGGTGAATATGCACAGTCCGATTCTAAATTTAATTTCTAAGCTTATAAGCACTTCACGTAACACATGATGGGCTTGGCTGCCTACACGTAAAGATAGGTAATTTTATTTTTTCCCAAATATACTGAGGCTGAACTCTGCAAATTCTGCAGATCCAGTTCACTTACAAATTTCAAATTAAAAAAAGAAAAAAATGATATTTTTGCAAAAATGTTATTTCTTTCTTGTGAAAACCTCTTGCATCAGCATTAAAGTTAGTCATGACTCATGACCCCAAGTACTTTTCTTGCTTTGAATTTTATTATTTTACATGCAATTTCTTTAAAATGTCAATTATTTGTAACCTTTGTTTTTATTGTCCTTTAAATGCACTTTCTATCAAAATATAAAATACTCTCAGATTCTCTAAAACAGGTCACAGCTGTTGTTGTTGTTTGGTTGAACTAATCTAATAATATTAATGAAATGTGATGGTTTATTTCTTGAGCCACTGCCAGCATGCAAAACACAGCAACATAATAACAAAGGGAGGCTTTTTAACTGACAAAAACTGAGATGTTGTGCAGACCATTGCATGTCTTCTCACTGATACCATGGTACATTTTGTCTGATATGCAAAATATCAATATTTGGTTTAGTTTAGGGTTGTTGTTTTTTTAAAAAAAACTTCTTTTTCACAGTGGACAGAGAGATGCACATGAATATATGGCCTACAATATGTGCCTCCTTCAATCCCCCCACCCACCACCAGGACACACACACACACACACACACAAATACCTTGCCCATTACTCTTACTCATGTTCTATATTTATTGTTGTTGTTTCTATTTGTTCTTGTTTTGTTCAGATGATTTTCATTATTAGTACTTCTTTTGACATTTCACAAACTAATTTATGATAAATTCAGGACGTACAGCACAAAATGGCGTTTAACAATAGTATGGGAGTATTGTGAAACCGGAGAGCCCGGAGTAAACCCAGGCCAACACAGCAAACAACACACACATTCAGGAAAAAGCTCAGGATTTACATCAAATTATCACCTTCCAAATGTGATATCACTGCTGTAGTGGCCCGTATTCTTGCGCCAAATCTATTAAACAATTTTATAGGAAAAAAAACAGGGACTAATTGTCCTTTCATTTTAAAAGAGGTTGTAAAGATTTGGCAGATTCCATTGCCTACAGCGGAGAAGAACTTGCTGATCTCACTTCTCTTTGGTCGTGTCAGGTACTTGTTAATAGCGGAGCTGAGGAGATTTTCAAATTCTTCATCTTTTATCGAAATGGACATGAGAATGTTTTCTACAGGGCCCCACTTCTTCTTAAGGTATTTGAATATTACCTTGTCAAGGTCACCAACTGTTTCATGAATGATAGTTGTGCCCTTAACTTTGGCCCATGCAATTTCAAATAGCGCGTCATTAATTTCCTCAGCTCCGAAGGAACATTTCTTGGCAATGCTGTGTCAGCCATTTTCTGTATATTGAGTGAGCATGTGATGATAAAGGTGTGTGTGTGTGTGTGGTTGTTTGTGTATCATCTGTTAAATGCATGAGCTTTAGTTTGTGGTGTATTTAGTCGTGTGTCTCTCTCTCCAC
>MDSP01000221.1_pt1 | contig 12721 bp, 14 predicted proteins | sample 1005811 | NCBI WGS metagenome assembly MDSP01 (sample SAMN05526596, study PRJNA338239) | gut metagenome | isolation source: stomach gut content | host: Naso elegans | place: Saudi Arabia: Red Sea | collected 2011-04
TGGCACTTTGTGAAGGACTGTTTCATCAACATGAGCACTATGGTGAAGTAAGTTTTAGGTTGGATATTCAATATATTCGACCTAAAACTGACTTCACTGCAGTAACATGAGTCAGTCTGCAGCTGGGTTAGCGGCGAGGATGGTGCTACTGGACAGCGTTGTTTGGTGAGTAACATTATGTCAGTGCCTTCACTGCATTTATTTTGAGTCAATAAAGGGATAAAATGGGTTGTGAACACAGTGTTAGTGTAATTCACATACATACCATTAAAAAAACAAATAAACCAAAAAACCAAACCAAACAAAACAAAACATAAATACTGTCATAACCCAGTGCACCGTCAGCAAGTTATGGAGGCATAAAGAAATAGATACCACCCAACCTTAACGCACAACATTGGCCTTTTTTCTTTTTCTTTTTTTATCACTGTGTATGCATCTTCAGTAAATCTAACATGCACAAAAGCTTGCCTTTTATTTCAACAAAAAACAATAGTTCAACCAGTTCTCTTGAAAAGTGCAACACTCTGCACTGACAGTTGCCATGATGCATGTGATTTCATCAATGACACCTAATCGCTACATGTATGTTGCAATCAGGGATCACTCTTGGAGGAGGTGTCAGTGTACTACCAGTTTTTTTAAGTTATTTCTTTCTCTCAGAAAAGCAAAGAAGAATTTTTGGTTCACCTCCCACAGCAGCTTGTCAGTAGTAGCAGGAGTCAGTGGCGAGCGCTTCTTTGTCGGTGATGTCACGCACACTGTGAACTGCAAATGATGATAGATTGAGGAGGAATGTGTTGTCTCATAACAGACGACACGTTGCTCTCGGCCACGTGAAACTTCAGAAACATTATATGAAAAAATGAAAGTTGTAGGTGCACAGGCACTTCTTGAGGCTATTCCGTTAATTGAAGATGGAGGCAAAAACCGAGTGCCACAAAATGACGAGGAGGCTACGATTGCACCGATGATGAATAAAGCACTTGGAAAAATAAATTTTGCTGATGATGCAGATAAAATCAACAATTTGATTAGAGGGTTAAATCCTTGGCCAGTGGCGTATATCACTTATAAAGAAGAAACAGTTAAGGTTTTTGAGGCAACTATAATAAAAGAAACTACTCAAAAAGAAGCAGGAACTATTTTAAGTGTGGACAAAGATGGTATAAAAGTTCAAACGGGTCAAAATTGTTTGTTGATAACGTCTATACAATTTCCAAACAAAAAGCGAATGCCTGTTTCTGAATATATAAAAGGTCAACAGATAGAAGAAGGCTATGTATTATGAAAAGTATTAGAGAAGTAATAACTGATATATTAGTACAGCATGAAAAAGAAGAAACATATTTACAGCTAGTTTTGAAAGAAGAACTTGATAAATATGAAAGACAAGATAGAAACTTTATAACTGAAGTCGTTTATGGCACAGTTAAGTATAAAATAACTTTGGACTATATTATAAATCAAATGTCTAAAACACCAGTCAAAAAAATGAAACCATTTGTTAGAAACCTAATAAGAATGAGTGTGTATCAAATTATGTATCTTGATAAAGTGCCGTCATCAGCTGCGATAAATGAGGCGGTCAAAATAATAAAGCGACGCAAAATGTCAAACTTATCAGGTTTTGTGAATGGGGTTTTGCGAAATATTGATAGAAACAAAGAAACTTTTGGTGAGGGACAACCCCTATTTGTACAATATGCTATGCCAGAGTGGATTGTTGATATGTGGGTGGAACAATATGGGACAGATGAAACTAAGAAAATTTGTGAAGCTTTGAATAAGCGAGCAAGAGTATGTGCACGAGTAAACACCATTAAGTGTACAAGCCAGCAGTTGAAAACTGTTTTTGAGCAAGAAGGCATAAAATCAACAAATGCCGAGATATATAAAGATGAATGTATGTATTTGGAAGGTGCTTATTCTGTGGCAAACTTAGTATCATTTGTTGAGGGCAATTGGACAGCCCAAGATGAAAGTGCGATGTTAGTTTCAAAAGTAGTTTGCCCACAAGAAGGGGAAAATATACTTGATTTGTGCAGTGCACCAGGTGGAAAGTCTGTTCATATGGCAAGTTTGGCAAGCAATCAAATAAAACTTGTAAGCTCTGATATACATGAGCACAAAATAGAGCTTATACAAAAAACAGCAAATAGACTGGGTGTAACTTGTATTGAAACTAAAGTTATGGACGCTACTATTTTTGATAGCACGCTTGAAAATAAGTTTGACAAGGTGTTAACAGACGTGCCATGTTCGGGGCTTGGAATTATAAAACGTAAGCCAGATATTAGACATACAAAGTCGCTTGAAGATATACAAGCTATTAATGATGTACAAAAAAGTATCGTAAAAAATGCGGTTAGATATTTAAAAGATGATGGAATATTAATATATAGCACCTGTACTTTATCAAAAGTTGAAAATGAGGACATGGTTAGGTATATAGTGGCAGAGCTAGGGCTTAAAGCAGATAGTATAGAAGGATATATTCCGTCAGCATTTAAACCATATATAAAAGATAAATGTTGTGTACAAATTTTGCCGTATGTGGCAGACACAGATGGATTTTTTGTAGCAAGATTTAGAAAGTGAAAGGTCGAAGAATGAATGAGATTATAGGGTTAGATATAACACAGCTAGAAACACTAATAGTAGATATAGGGGAAAGTAAATTTCGTGCAAAGCAATTGTTTTCTTGGTTTCACGAAAAATTAGTTTGGGATTATGATGATATGACTAACATATCAATCCCGCTAAGAACAAAATTAAAAGAGACATATCCAATACAAAAGTTAAATATTGAACAAAAATATAAGTCTGATATTGATGGAACGACAAAGTATTTGTTTGAACTACCAGATGGAAATATTATAGAAAGTGTTCTTATGAGATACAAGCACGGAAATTCAGTGTGCATCTCAACACAGGTTGGCTGTCGTATGGGGTGCATGTTTTGTGCCTCGACTATAAATGGATTGGTTAGAGATTTAACTGTTGCAGAATTGCTTGGACAGGTGTATAGTATTATCAATGATATTGGCGAACGAGTGTCAAATGTTGTTTTGATGGGGAGTGGTGAGCCGTTTGAAATGCTTGATACAGTGGTGAAATTTGTAGAGTTAATCAATAATGATAAGGGACAAAACATAGGGCAACGCCATATTACGGTTTCGACTTGTGGAATTGTGCCAGAAATTATTAACTTAGCAGATAAAAACTTGCAAATTACACTTGCGATATCTTTGCATGCTCCAACAGACGATAAGCGAAAAGAGATTATGCCAATAGCAAATAAGTATACAATAGAACAATTGCTTGATGCATGCAAATATTATACAACAAAAACAAATAGACGTATAACTTTTGAATATGCTTTAATACTTGGAAAAAACGATACAAAAGACGAAGCAACACAACTTGCAAACTTGCTTAAAGGATTGCTATGCCATGTAAATTTGATACCTGTAAATCCAGTTGCAGAAAGAGAATTTGAAAGTACAAGTGAAAGTGGTGTACAAGACTTTCAAAGTGTGCTAAAGTCGTATAATATAGAAACAACTATTAGAAGAAAGTTAGGGGAAGATATAGAGGCAGCATGCGGACAGCTTAGAAATAGATATATTAAAAATAGGGGTGATATTTAGTGATTGCAGTTGGAAAAGTAGATATAGGCAACCGAAGAGCAGAAAATCAAGATAGAATATTTATTTCCAATGAACCAATAGGTGGTTTGCCAAACTTATATATTGTTGCTGATGGAATGGGTGGACATCAAAGCGGTGAAATCGCAAGTGAAATGTCTATAAATTCATTTTGTGAATATATAATGAAATACAGAGATGTAAACATTGATACTCCTGAAAATGTCACAAATTTATTAGTCAGAGGTATAAAAGATGCTAACCATATAGTATTTTCAACCGCAAAAGATAACCAAAAATACAAAGGTATGGGAACTACTTTTTCGGTTGTAACTATTATAAATGAAGTTGTATATATTTCTCACATAGGTGACACTAGAGTGTATGCGATGAACGAAAGACAAATTTTGCAACTTACTACAGACCATTCTCTTGTGCAAGAAATGTATGAAAAGGGCGGACTTACAAAAGAAGAAACACATAATCACCCTCTGGGGCATATAATTACAAGGTCGCTTGGAACAGAAGAAAGAATTAAAGTTGATAGTTTTATGTGTGATTTAAAAAATGTTGACTACATTCTTTTGTGCTCTGATGGCTTAACCAATATGTTAACAGATGATGATATTTTGGAAATAGTGTATTCTGAAGCAGAAACAATAAGCCAAATTGTAGACAAACTTGTTGATATGGCTAATATTAGAGGAGGCAATGATAATATTGCAGTAATTTTAAGAAGGAAAAGTGAGGTGGTATAAATGATAATAGAACCAGAGATGATGCTTGGTGACCGATATACGATAATTGAAAAAATCGGTGCGGGCGGAATGTCTATTGTTTATAAAGCAGAAGATAATAAACTTAAACGGTTTGTGGCTATAAAAATACTTAGGGAAGAATTTGCCAAAAACTTAGATTTTATCAAAAGCTTTGAAAGTGAGGCTTTATCTGCTGGCAGTTTGTCGCATACAAACATAGTTGGGGTGTATGACGTAGGTAGTGAAAATATCAACGTTAGTGAAGGGCAAGAAGAAACACTTCATTATATAGTTATGGAGTATGTTGAAGGTATTACTCTAAAAGAAATGATTGAGGAGGAAGCACCTTTTAGTGAACGACGGGTAATAACATATGGTTTACAAATTTTAAGTGCAATAAAAGTTGCGCATCAAAAGCAAATTATCCATAGAGATATAAAACCACAAAATATATTAGTTACGCCGTCAAATGAATTAAAAGTTACTGACTTTGGGATAGCAAAAGCAGTTGATTCAACAACGATTGTGCTTGATGGTAGTGCTATGGGGTCAGTTCATTATTTTTCGCCCGAACAAGCGAAAGGTAAGCATGTAAATGAAACAAGCGATTTATACTCATGTGGTATAGTGTTGTTTGAGATGATTACTAATAGGTTGCCATTTGAAGCTGAAAACCACGTAACAATTGCTCTAAAACATATCAATGAGGCGATACCAAAGCCATCAACTTATAATCCACAAATTAGTGATGGTCTTGAAAACATAATACTTAAAGCAACAAGTAAAAGGTCGGAAGATAGATATCAAAATGCAGATGATATGATGCAAGATTTACAAGATGCCCTTGCAAATCCAGATGTTTTGATTGCAAAACCGCCAGAAGCAGATGAGTTTGCCAAAACTATTATGATGAACCCGCAAGATATAGAATTTATTAGGCAAAACGATACAACAGAAATAGTTTCTGAGCCAATAGAGAGTGTGGAAGAAGAACCAGATAATTTATCAAATGATTTATCGGAGAGTATAGTAGGCGAATCTATAAGTGAACCTACAATGGAATTTAATACTACTGAGATAGAAGATAATCAACCAGACGCCCCAAGTTTTTATGAAAATAAAGAAGTTGAGGACGACTCGCAACAACAAAATGACACAGATGTAAAATTAACAGCGTTTTCAAAGTGGATGGCAATAGTAGCAGGGGTTCTTGTTACGTTGTTGTCAATAAGTGCCTGCGTTGGAATGTACTTTTTATTTTCAAACACATTTAGTAAGCCAGATGTTTCGCTTGTGCCAAACCTTGTTGGAATGACGATGACAGAGGCAAACATAGCTGTATTAGAAAAAGACCTTAAAGTTTCACAAGTTGGGGAAAAAGAAGATGCAACAGCTCCAGTTGGTACTATCATTCAACAAGAGCCTAGAGCCGAAGTAACCGCAAGCAAAAATAGTACGATACAAGTTGTTGTTGCGATAGCGCCTCCAGAGGAAGAAGAAGTAATAATGTACTCGTTGCCAGACTTAGTAGGAATGGAAAACACTGAGGCACAAGCGATTTTAAATGACCTTGGAATATATTACACAATAAGCAGAGTTGCAAGTAATACAGTTGAAAATGGGGATATCATTGAACAAGACCCAACAGCATATACGCAAATTGCAAAAGGTGGAGTTGTTGAACTTGTTGTAAGTTCGGGGCAAGAAATTAAATATGTGCAAGTACCAAGTTTGTATGGATTAAGCCAAACCCAAGCAACAAATACACTTACAGCATATGGGCTGTTTGTTGGGCAAGTGTCACAAGTGTATAGCAGTTCAGTGGGTGAAGGATTAGTAGTAGACCAACAGTATGGAACAAATAGAAGTGTGCAAGAAGGCTCGACTATTGATATAACAATAAGTTTGGGGGCAGAACCAATCCCAGAACCTGAGCCAGAACCTGAGCCAGAACCAGAAGAAGAACTTGAGCCAGATACATCAATTTTGGATAGAGTTGATAGCTTTTTGGATTCAATTTGGCCAACTAGAGAGCCAGAACCAGAGCCAGAAATAGAGGAAGAACCTGTTGTTGAAGAAGAACCTGTGATTGAGGAAGAACCAGAAATAGAGGAAGAACCTGTGGTGGAGGAAGAGCCAGTTGTTCAGGCTACTCCAAATCCATCAAACAGATTTTATAATATTCAATTGCCATCAGAACTTGAGCATGGTGAAGATGACTCTTTTCAGGTTATAATTAAATTTAGATCTGATACAGGTGGCGAAGAAACATTATTTGATAGAACACTAAAAAAAGAACAATTCCCATATCCAGTTCAACTTACAGCAAGTGGCTCAGGGAGTTTAGTAGTTTATTTTGATACTAGAGTATGGTGGAATGACCCATTTAGTTTTTAATAAGGTGGTAAAAATGATATGATGTATGGAAAAATTATTAAAGGCATAGCAGGATTTTATTATGTTCAAGCGGAAGGTACGGTTTATGAGTGCAAGGCACGTGGAAAGTTTCGTGCAAAAGGGGAAACCCCTCTCATAGGAGATAAAGTTGGTATAACAGTTACGGAATATGAAGGTAGTGAAAAAGGTGATTATTTGCAAGGCAGTATTGAAGAAATACTGCCTAGAGATAATAAGCTTATTCGTCCACCAGTTGCAAATGTGGATCAAGGACTTATAGTATTTTCGGTTTCTTATCCACAAATGCATTTAGATTTACTTGATAGATTTTTGATTATGATGGAAATGGAAGGAATTCAAGCACGTATTATACTAAATAAAGTTGATGAAGAAAGCCAAGTTGACTATCAAGAAATAGTTGATGGATATACTAAAAGTGGGTATGAGGTATATTGCGTTTCGGCAAAAACAGGGCATAATGTGGACACAGTTAGAGGGCTTCTAAAAGATAAAACTTCATTTTTTGCAGGGCCATCGGGTGTTGGAAAATCAACATTGTTAAATGCGATTTCACCAGAATTAAAACTTCAAACGGGTGAAGTTAGTGCAAAAATCAAAAGAGGTAAACACACAACTAGACATGTTGAGTTGCTGCCTTTTGATGGTGGAGGGTATGTGCTTGACACTCCAGGATTCACTTCGTTACAATTTGAAGAAATTGATGCACAAGAGCTTAGAGAGTATTTTATAGAGTTTGATAAATATCAAGGACAATGCAAATTTGGAGGTTGTAGCCACATACATGAGCCAAATTGTGCGATAAAAACAGCAATAGACAACGATGAAATTTATAAATCGAGATATGATAATTATATTAGTTATTACAATCAACTTAAAAGTATAAGGAGATATTGATATGATATATTTAGCACCGTCAGTATTATCGGCCGATTTTGCAAATTTGGGACAGGATATAAAAAAAGTTGAGCAAACAGGTTTTTTACATGTAGATGTTATGGACGGACATTTTGTGCCAAACATATCACTAGGATTTCCTGTAATTAAGGCGATACGAGATAACTATTCAGGTATTATGGACGTTCATCTAATGATAAGCAATCCAGATGACTATATAAAAGAGTTTAAAGCAGTGGGAGCAGATATTTTAACGGTTCATGCTGAGGCAACAAAGCATCTACACCGAACGGTGCAAAGTATTAAGTCTATGGATATGAAAGCAGGAGTGGCGATAAATCCAGCAACACCTGTTAGCAGTTTAGAAGATATAGTTGAAGACGTTGACTTAGTTCTTGTGATGTCTGTAAACCCTGGGTTTGGTGGACAAAAGTTTATCCCAACTGCTATAAAGAAAGTGCAACAAGTTAAGCAACTGGCAGTAGGTAGAGATATTATGATACAAGTTGACGGCGGGATTGATGTTAACAATGTTGCAAGTGTGCTTGACGCAGGGGCAAACGTTATAGTTGCAGGTTCAGCCGTGTTTGATGCACCTGATATAACAAAACGTATTGCAGAATTTAATGAAGTGTTTGCGAGGTATGAACAATGAGAGTTGCAATATTAGTAAACGGTTCGTATGGTGATTATAGTTTTTGTGATGATATAGGGCAAGCAGATTTTGTTATATGTGCAGACAATGGGCTTACACATGCAAAAAAACTTGGGGTAATGCCAAATTTTATTATTGGGGATTTTGATAGCATAAAAGACAATATATTAGATAAATATGAGCAAATGGGTATTGATATAAAAAAGCTAAATCCTATTAAAGATGAAACAGATACAGAATGTGCAATAACACATGCAATTGAAATTGGGGCAACACACATAGTTGTATATGGCGGTGTGGGCACAAGATTTGACCATTCACTTGCAAATGTACATTTGTTGTCGATGGCACTGGATAAAGGTGTTGTTGCTGAACTTAGAAATGAGTATAACACAATTAGTATGATAAATAATAGCATAACACTTGGGGGGCAAAAAGACGATATAGTAAGTCTTTTGCCCTTTAGTTTTAGAGTTGATGGAGTGTGCACAAAAGGGCTTTTTTATGCTCTTGAAGATGGAGTATTTGAACTTGGAAAGCCTTATGGTGTAAGTAATTGTATGACAGAAAATGTAGCTACAATAACGATTAAAAGTGGAAAATTAATAGTTATAAAATCTAGAGATTAGGAAGTGTGAAAATATGAGAAAATTTGCGATATTATTAGGATTAAATTTATTGTTGGTGGCCTGTTCAAGTAACAATGAGCCAGAAATAACGTCAGAATATCACCAATCAGTTAACAATCAAACTATGGATACGGTTGAAGAACCAACGGCAGTTGAACCGCCAAAAAAAGAAGTGACAACAGAAGAAGTTACAAGATTTGTGCAAGCAAATCTACACAGCGATTATTTGGGACAACATGGTGAACTGGAATATTTTACGGCTGAAACAACTGATAGACTTGAGGATAGATATTTGCAATGTGTAGGATACGATGTAAATACGTTTATAAATTATACGGGGCAAGTTGACGTTAGTATTGAGGATAGAGCTGAGTTATTAGACTTGTTTATAGAAATAAATAGGCAAGCACAATTTGACGTGCAGTTAGCAACACAACTTGAAGATGCTTTGTTTGAAGTAGTTATTCAAGTTAAACCTCTTAATGTTATCGAACTTGTGACGCAACAACTTGAAGTCGAACAAGAGGATATTCAAGATGGTGACGATAATCAAGGTTGGACGCAAACAACGATAAATGCACTTAGAGAAAGCATAAATAATATGAGTTATACTGATGAGGTTGAAGTGGTTGTTCAAGTATCGTATAATGAAGATACTGATAATTATAGTTTATCAGAGCAATATTATGAGATTTATCGAAGTATTTTGAACTACAACTAGGGGGTAAAAATGAAATTGAAAATGGCGGGATTGGTTATAGCTTGTATGACGTTATTTGTGGGGTGTAACAGTAGCCAAAGTGTTACTGCTGAGCAAATTACGGAGTTTGTACAAGCGAATATAGATAGCGATTATTTAAGAGAACACACAGCAATTCAAGAGTTAACAACACAATCTATAGAACATATTGATGAGCTATATATGCAAGGTATACGTTATGATGTTGAGAAGTATATAAATTATACGGGAATTGGAAATATAACAGCTGAACAGGTTGATATTTTGTTAGAAACATTTGTGGAAATCAATAAAAAAGCTAAGTACACAATTGAACAGACGACAGAAATTTCAGATGATTTATTTAGGCTTGTGGTTGAAGTTGAGCCAATGAACATTATAAAAATTGTGACAGATGATAGAGATGCTAGATTTGCTGATTTTGGAATACAGACGGCAGGTATGAGTGATATAGAATTTAATATGTTGTGGAATGAGCTTATGGTAGAAATATTAGTGGATAATGTTGATAAAATCGGATATTATGAACCTGTTGAAGTGATAATTGAGGTATTTTATAATGAAGAAACAGGCTATTATGTTATATCAGATGAATATTATGATATTTATGATAATATTATCAAATACGACTTTTAGAGGGGGTGAATTTTTATGGCTGAAAAATATGAATGTCCATATTGTGAACAAAAAGAAGTAGAACAAATCAATGCTTGTGGAGCATCAAACTATTTTTGTGAAAATTGTAAAAAATTAATTCCTAAACATTTGATAAAAAAATAGATTGTCAATATGACAAAATTGTGATAATATAGACACAATCACATATTTCTAGGGGAGCTAAATCTTTCTATTTGGCTGAGAATGTTTGCAAGTGGCAAGCTAGACCCTTGACCTGAACCAGATAATGCTGGCGTAGGAAAGACAATAAACTTAATTATAAATTATATTTATTATAATTTAATTATAAAACCGTTTTATACGCACGCCAACATGTGCGTATTTTTTTGTCTAAAAAAGTGATTAATACTATATAAGGAGCAAAAAAATGGAAAGAATGAACGCAAGTTTAGCAATTCAAGTTTTGCCAGAAACGACAACCGAAGATGAACTTATTCGTATTGTTGACTGTGTAATTGATTACATCAAAGGGACAGGGCTACATACATTTGTAGGGCCTTTTGAAACGGTTGTTGAAGGTGACTTTGATATGATTATGGACATCGCCAAAGAGTGTCAAAAAATTTGTATCAGAGAAGGTTCGCCAAGTGTTATGACCTACATGAAAGTAAGTTTTAGCCCAAATCAGGGGGTTTTATCTATTGACCAAAAAGTCACCAAACACCATCAATAAATGGTATTCGATATTTGTAATGGCAACACTTATAGCTATTTGGCAAATATCGTTTATGCTAGAACTTGTCCCAAGATTTATGTTGCCATCACCAGTGCAAGTGTTTTCAGCGTTTGTTAGTGAGTTTGATGTATTAATGGGACATCTAAAAATAACGTTAACAGAGGCAGTGTTAGGGCTTGGGTTAAGCGTAGTCGTAGCATTCTTTTTGGCTATTTTGATGGATATATCGTCAGTTGCATATCAAGCGTTGTATCCGATACTTATTGTATCTCAAACGATACCTGTTATTGCAATTGCTCCGTTACTAGTACTGTGGCTTGGTTATGGACTAGCACCAAAAGTTACAGTTGTATTTTTAGTATGTTTTTTTCCAATAACAGTTGGGTTGTTAGACGGATTTAAACGCAGTGACCCAGATGCAATAAAGCTTATGAAATCTATGGGCGCAAATACAAGACAAATTTTTTGGCACATAAAATTGCCATATGCTATGCCAAACTTGTTGGCGGGTATAAAAGTTTCGGTAAGTTACGCTGTTATAGGGGCAGTTGTTGCGGAATGGCTTGGAGGCAATCAAGGGCTTGGCGTATATATGACAAGGGTTAGAAGTTCGTATTCGTTTGATAAAATGTTTGCGGTAATATTTTTGGTTAGTATCGTAAGTTTAGTTTTGATGAGATGTGTTGCAATTTTGGAGGCGAAACTTATGCCACACCAAAATCTTAAAAATGAGGGGGAGAAACGATGAAAAAAAGTTTATTGTTAGGACTAACAGCAATTATGCTAGTTGGCTGTAGCTCAGGAGATGGAGCAAGCGTGGCAACAGATGATGGATTAGAAAAAGTTCGAGTAATTTTGGACTGGACACCAAACACAAACCACACAGGGCTTTATGTTGCAAAAGAGTTAGGGCTATACGAGGAGCTAGGGCTTGATGTTGAAATTGTGCAACCGCCAGAAGGTGGAGCGTTAGCACTTGTTGGAGCAGGGCAAGCAGAGTTTGCAATATCGTTTCAAGAGGAGTTAGGACCAGCGATAACAGCACAAAACCCGTTGCCAGTTGTGGCTGTTGCAAGTATTATTGACCACAATGTGTCGGGTATTATATCGCTTGAAGAAGCAGGGATTGACTCACCTGCAAAGCTTGAGGGCATGCGATATGCATCTTGGGACACACCATTTGAAATAAGTATTATTTCGGCGATTATGGAACGTGATGGCGGAGATTTTTCAAATGTTGAAGTTATTCCAAACACAGTAACAGACGTTATATCAGCACTACAAACAGATGTTGATGCGATATGGGTTATAAAACTGTTATAGCAAATCTATAAAAATGTGGGGAAATCTGCGTTTTATATAGATTTTTACAATAGAAAGCCCTGCGTATCATGTAAATGGTGCGTACTCTACGTTAATTGCTTTTAACCCCTAAAGCCTTACAACCACAATAATGGAGAAATCACATTATGACGGTGCGAAAGCAGAAAAAATAGTAAGGATAGCCTATGTTGAAATAAAATCTAATTAGGGTGTATGAGTGACACATGCATTACGTTAGGCACTAAGGGTATAAATAATGGGTGTTTAGCAGCCACTTTCCTAAGTCTTTTAGATATGGAAA
>MDSP01000222.1_pt1 | contig 12713 bp, 9 predicted proteins | sample 1005811 | NCBI WGS metagenome assembly MDSP01 (sample SAMN05526596, study PRJNA338239) | gut metagenome | isolation source: stomach gut content | host: Naso elegans | place: Saudi Arabia: Red Sea | collected 2011-04
AAAGCCAAGGTGTTCTTTTTAAAGTCTTACTATGGGGCAGTTAGTTGCTTATAGTTATGATAATTTATATAATAAATGAAGGTTCAGTTTATTTATAAATTCTGGGTCTTTATTTTACTTTCATTCTAATATTATGCATACTTCATGCTAGGGATGCACGATATTGGATTTTTTTATCAATATTAGATATGCTGATATTTTACAACTCATAACTGTTACCGTGTTGGCCCACCAGCAAATGCAGACATAACATAAAAAGGTTAAAATTATGTAATATTCATTTACTTGTGCAAAAGAAGAAAAATATTTGAGCTTATGTGAAACATGTCATATTTATTTATGACAGTTGCTTTTAAACAAAACAAGTAAGATACATCCTACTTCAAACTGGATGATGCTCTCTCTGAGACAATCAGAACAAAACCCACAACCAGGGCAAATTTGGCCTGTTTCACAAGAGACAAAGTCAGACTCAGGCCTTTAATCAAGGGAACATTAGCCTCTTATTTTTTATTGGTTATTATATTGGTGGATATCAGCATGCTGGCTGATATCCGATAGTTAATTTTAACTAACAGATGGAAATTGAGTGAAGCTATGTTAAGAAAATAAATTACATCACCAAACTTCATGTACCAAAAAGAGTGATAAGAGCAGTAGGTTTTTTTTTGTTTGAACAGGTGTAACCAAAGTAAGAACAGAGTGAGGAAAAAGTCAGTCAAGTGCAGTTTACAAATTATGGAAGCATATTGCTGCCACGCCATAAAAAGAAAATAAATCAGTATCACATTTTAACGTTAGGTTTATTGTTATAACAATAAACTTATCAGGTTTTAACATGAAACTTTTACTGTTACAACAATATACCATTTATATAGTTAAAACATAAAACTTATCACTCTATAATGTGATAATTTCTTGTTATACAATATACTTTTCACGTCATAGGTACAATAAACTTATCACATTATAAAGTGATAATTATCATATTATAACGTAATGCGTTTCACATTGTAGGTATATAAATGGCATATTGTTATAACAGTAAAAGTTTCATGTTATTACTAGGTAATTTTATTGTTATGACAAGAAATTATTAAGTTATAATGGAACAAGTTTCTCTTTCAACAATATAAATAGTATAGTGTTATAACAATAAAAGTTTCACGTTATAACATGAGTGTATTGTTATAATAAGAAATTATCACCTTATAATGTGATAAGTTTTACATTTTTACAATAAAACATAAAAATATGATGTTAATATGTAAAGATATCATGTTATAACATGAAACTTTTATTGTTGTAACAATAAACCTATGTTAAAATATGACACCGACCTGTTTTCATTTCTTCGTCATGACAGCAATACGCTTCCTGTTTTTATGTTATCCGTATGATATATCGTATACAAACTGGAATCAGGGTCAAATGCCGAGTTTGACCAGCCCAGCAAGAACAGCTCGTGATTGCCCTGCATTAATGTATCCAGATATGTCGCCCACTCCAATACGCGTATCTCAGCATCTATGCCGACTTCTTTCAAGAAGTGCTGTATAACTTCCGCGCTTTTCACACGTACGCCTTCGTTTGCCAATATTGTCAACTTAGTGCCTTTCAAACCTTCTTCTTCGATGATTTTTCTGGCAGCTTCAGGATTATATGTGAGCGTGTCATTTTCTGTCAATGCTCCGAACATTCTGTCATCAAATAGCGCTTCCACAGGTTTTGCGTATCCGAAATATACGGAATCGATAATAGCCTGTTTGTCTATAGCCATAAATATAGCTTCTCTAAGCTTTTTGTTTTGAAGTTTTGGAGATGTTGCATTGATACCCACATAATCCACTATCATACTTTCAAAAGGTGTTATGGTGATATTGGTATTGTCTTTTAGGATTTCAACTTGCGACGGTGCAACTTCCATAACGCCCTGTATGTCTCCTGTTTCAAGAGATACCGTACGCACCGATTCGTCAACTATAACTTTAAATTCTAAGTTCTCTATAGACGGCGCTCCGTCCCAATAATCGGGATTAGCCTTCAAAGTAATACGGTCGCCGTGAACAAAATCCACATATTGATAAGGACCTGTGCCTACAGGTGTTTCGACTGTATTGGTACCCAGCGCCTCAATGTCCTCTTGTGTATATACAGCGGCTTTAGGGTGCGCAAGATACCCCACTATAGACGGAAATATTCTTTTTAGTATGATATTTACCGTGTCATCATCTACTTTTACTACATTTTCTATATTGGCATACATAGTCTGAGACCCGAGGTAATAATAGACTTTGGAGTAGAAGAACCAACGGCTTTCATTCCTTTTATAGAAAGTCCAGCTATAGTAGAAGCTCCTGTAGTAGAGCCTCCTGCCATAGTAGAAGCTCCTGTAGTAGAGCCTCCTGCTATAGTGGAAGCTCCTGTAGTAGAGCCTCCTGCTATAGTGGAAGCTCCTGTAGTAGAAGCTCCGTCTATAGTAGAACCAGCTCCTGCTATAGTTGAGTCAGCTCCTGCTATAGTAGAACCCGCTTCGTCTACTCCGTTTATAGAATATTCAGCACCTACGTTGCTAGAAGAAAATAATGATGGATTTTTTATTCCAATACAATAATTGGGGGAGGGTAATACTCTTCCCTGTTTTTTAAGCAAAATATAAAAATTAAGGAAAATATAATGAATAAACAATTAGAGAAACATCAACAAGTAGAAAGAACAATTACTAAAACTTATAAAAAAACTATATGGGCTAAGTTTACTTCTGCCATTAATGAGTACGAGCTAGTTAGTGATGGGGATAAAATCGCTGTATGTATTTCAGGCGGCAAAGACTCTATGTTGCTAGCAAAGTGTATGCAAGAGCTACAAAAACATGGCAAAAGTAAATTTGAACTTGAGTTTTTAGTAATGGACCCTGGTTATAGCTCTATAAATAGGGAGCTTATTGAAGCTAATGCCAAAATGCTTAATATTCCTATCACTATTTTTGATACGCCTATTTTTAATATAGTGGCTACCACTGAGACTACTCCTTGCTATTTGTGTGCTAGGATGCGTAGAGGTTATTTATACAAGCAGGCTCAGCTGCTAGGCTGTAACAAGATTGCATTAGGTCATCATTTTGACGATGTAATAGAGACTACTCTGATGAATATGTTGTATAGCGGCGAAATTAAAACTATGATGCCAAAGCTGCATAGCAAAAACTTTGACGGCATGGAGTTAATAAGGCCGTTGTATATGGTTAAGGAAAAAGATGTAATTGCTTGGCGCGTATATAATGAGCTTAGATTTTTGCAATGCGCGTGCTTGTTTACTGAGGATAAGGAAAAGGAAGATGAGTCTAAGCGAGTGGAAATGAAAAATTTAATAAGTAGTTTTAGGAAAATTAATCCTCATATAGATATGAATATATTTAGAAGCGCTCATAATGTTAATTTAGATACAGTGCTTGGGTACCGTAAAGAAGGAGAGTATTATAACTTTTTAGATGAATATTAAAAAGGGCGGTTGCACATTGCAACAGCCCTAATTTTTACGACGCTAATAACTGTGTTATTTGGTCATTATTTAACGTTTCTTTTTGAATAAGTTCCTCAGCTAAAGTAACTAGCTTATCATGGTTTGCATCTAAAATGATTTTAGTCTCATCATACAATTCTTTCATTAATTTTTTAGTAAGCTCTATAACCTCTGTTTTGTTAGCCTCACCAAAAATATCCATATTAACAAGACCCATACTATCATCCATGCCATATTTAGTAATGAAATCACGCACATATTTAGTAGCCTTTTCAATATCGTTACTAGCTCCAGTAGTTACGTAATCTTTGCCAAATATAATCTCTTCAGCAACACGCCCAGCAAGCGAAATTTTAACTTGTGCTAATATATCTTGCTTAGTTTGATACATTTTCTCTTGAGGGATATTCATACTAAAACCACCTGCGCCTTTTGTGCTTGGTATAATAGTAACTTTAGTTACTTTATTTTGTGGTGCAACTAAAGTTGTCACTAAGGCATGACCAGCTTCATGATAAGCTGTGATTTTCTTTTCTTCTAAAGTGATTTTACTTCTATCTTTCTTTTCTGACCCAGCAATAACTGTGTAAAAAGCTTTGTCAAAATGAGCAGCAGTTAAAATGCTAACGTCTTCTTTAACGGCTAAAATCGCCGCTTCATTAACTAGGTTCTCAAGCATAGCTCCAGTAAAATATATAGTATCTTCGCTAAGCCTATTTACGTTAACTGACTCATCTAGAGGTTTATCTTTTAAATATAATGATAAAATCATCTTTCTAGCACTTTGGTCTGGATAACCAATTTGAATATGTCTATCAAAACGGCCTGGTCTAAGCAGTGCCTCATCTAATAACTCTAGTCTATTAGTCGCAGCTATAACTACAATTCCCTCACCATTGTTAAATCCAGACATTTCAGTAAGTAGAGCATTTAAAGTTTGGTCTTTTTCTTCATTACTAGAAGCAGCTGAGTTAGAACGAGCTTTTCCAATTGCGTCAATTTCATCTATAAAAATAACAGCTTTTTCACTTTTACGCGCCTCGCTAAATAAATCTCTAATACGACTAGCACCAACTCCAACGTACATTTGCATAAAGTCAGAACCGTTAACTGAGTAAAACGGTACGTTAGCTTCTTTTGCTAAAGCTTTAGCCATCATAGTTTTACCAGTACCAGGAGGTCCGTAGAAAATAAGCCCTCTAGGCATTTTAGCACCCACTTTATTATACTTATCTGGGTTTTGAATAAAATCCACAATGTCTTGCACTTGCTCTTTAGCTTCAACATTTCCTGCTATATCTGAAAAATCCATTTTAAGATTTTCCACTTCCACTGCATTTGGTTTAAATCCTAATTTCCCACCTGACTGACCATTTCTAGCATGTTTAAACACAATAAAAAACACTCCTACAAAAACAACTGTACTGAATAAATACTGAACCATTGCCATTTGCATAGTGCTATTTTTTTCATGAACTTCGATACCTTTTAATAGTAAAGTTTCTTTAAAATTTTCGTTTCTAGGATTTTCAGTTTCATAAGTTACTTTATCCTTATGCAACTTAAAGCTTATAAATTCGTTATCGCTTAACGTTACTTCTTTAATGTAACCTTTTTCTGTTGCATCTAAAAACACTTGATACGATACACGGGTTGGTTCTTGGTGATGTAAACCTACAACAGCTAAACCGACTAATAAGAAAGCAATTATACTATAAACCAAAGTATGCTTTTTATTCATAGAGTCCTCCGTTTCACACAACATTTGCAACATCTACTATACTCATATTATACACTACCCCTACCCCGTTTGCATTAGGAGTTTAATGGAAAAAAATTTTTTTATATGTAATTGAGGGAATAATCCCTCAATATTGAGATTTTATACTAACAGCCTGTCTCCCTAAGTTAATCCAACGAAGGATTACAAGGCCAATATCATAGCCTTCAAGCTCCCCTGTATATGGGTCGTTAATATAAATATAATTTTCGTCATAGCCCACAACGACCATAGCGTGTTCATGGCTAATCCAATTAAAAGTATTTCCGTTTGGGAGTTCCCATGAAGAACCCCTCTCGGGTGGAATCATATTAATAGTGGCCCAGATAATAACCGGCTCACCTCTGTCTATGGAATCAAACACTACATCGAAGCTACCACCACTTAGGTCTACCCTTCTACCGGGTAAAAACCATTCAATCATATCTAAAATAACTGGTGCATACACCCCATAGCCATCCTCTGAAAATGGGTCACCAATAAAAGTAAAATTCGGATTATCAGCATACTTCATCTTATAACTAAGCTCTGGAGCATCTGACTTAGGCATAATACTCGCCACATCTTCCTTAGTAACCATAATGCCATGATAGTTAAGCAACATAGTTAGCGCAGTGGCTTCGCAGCCCGTAGGTAGCTCTGGATGTTGAGCAATAATATCAACATCCTTAATGATATTAGCATAACATAAAGTGTTGCAGCAAAGTAATCCTAGTGTGAGAGCAATAAAAAATTTACGCATCATTCTCAATCCCTCTAAATGTTAATACAGTTAAATAATCCCACATTTCTTTAGTTCCTTACGTTTAAGCTGTGATAAATACAGCCTATTTGGAATAACGGGCAGCAGATGGTAAAATATACGATTAATTTTTCCTGGAATACAAAGTGTAGTATCTTTAATGATATATTTGCGGGAAATCCTTACAATCTCTTGTGCGCTCATCCAGAAATGTTGCTGCATATTGTGGTAATCAGTGTTACTAACAAATCCCGGACATAGCGCCTGTACCTTAATGTTATCAGACTTAAGCTTAGTCCCAAGCGACATGGAAAAACTAGTTAAGTAAGACTTAGTAGCACCATACATAATAGAACTAGGTAACACTAAAAAAGCAGCTAGCGAGCTAACATTAATAATTTCACCCTCGCGCGCATGAATCATATGAGGAATTACCGTGTGCATTAGCTCCGTCGTAGTTAGCACATGCACTTTAATCATATCTTCTTGCTTCTTATAGTCATCTCTAAAAAATTCTTTCTCAGCATTATTTACAAGAACAGTTATTTTTTTAGTAGAGATATGTTCCATAAACCTATGTCTACGCTCATCATCGGCAAAGTCTATAATACAAACCTCTACTTTAACTTTATAGTTACGAATTATCTCTTGTGCAACTTTTGTAATCGCATTCACTTTTTGGCCAGTAATAATAAGGTCATAGCCTTCTTTTGCTAACTCAATAGCATACTGCTCCCCAATATCACTCGTCGCTCCTGTTACTAACGCTGTTTGCCTCATTACATCGCTCCTTTACTTAACTTCTCTTTTTACGACTTTGATTTGCCATTTATTAATTTCATTATAGATATTTGGATACGTATCAAGAAGCACGGTAATGTCTGCTGGAACGAAACTGTCATATAGTTTGTTGCCAATGTTCATATAAATATCTATACTAATATCATCTTTAGTAATGCTATACAAATACAATTCATCCTTAAGCTGCTTAATTTCTACACACTTATCAATTTCGTCTGTGGTTAATCTAAAGTGAGGATATTGTTGTCTAATTTGAATAAGGTGTTTAAACATTTCAACACTATCGTAATGTTCATCACGTAAAGTCCAATCTATTTGGTTAATATAATCATGCGATTTGTATGAGTTTTCAACACCCTGTTTAGTTCTAAAAAACTCTTGCCCTATTTGGAAAAATGGCGTGCCTTGTGATAACATAACTAAAACCATTGCAAACATTGCACGGCGTTGTCTGTCGTTGCGGTTCGTTATATTGTTTTCATATAGTAGATAATCTTGTAAACACGAATTGTCATGGCACTCAACGTAGTTAATACTTTTGCGTACATCATTAAATAGAGCGCTAGCATGACCAAAGTCTTTTAAAGTACCAGTTAGCACTTGCTCAAATGTATCCATCATCCAAGCGTCTCGAGGAGTGTTTTCAGCAATTATCTGCTTAATGTTATTTCTAAATCTATCATTAAAATGCCCTATGCCATGTAACTGGCTTTGATTATTCATAGAAGCACGCTTCTCTTCAGCTAAAGTAGTAGGCATGTTCCACCCTTCTCCATAAATTAGAATATTACTATCAATAGCCTCACATTTTGCCTTAAGTTCATTCATTGTATCAATATCTATAATGCCCATTAAATCAAATCTAAAACCATCTATACCGTAAATATTTATCCACATAAGACATGAATCAATAATATATTTCCTACACATTAGCGCAGTGCTCTCCAAATCATTACCACAGTAGGAGCCGTTAGAGCGGTTTTTATCACTGTCGTATCTAAAGTAATAATTTGGTACAAGTTTTTGTAACGCCATTAATCCTATATCAAATACATGATTATACACAACATCCATTATTACTCGTATGCCGTTTTGGTGGAATTTAGACACCATTTGTTGAAGTTCTCTAACTCTACTGTAAGGCTCATTAGGATTTAAGCTATAACTGCCTTCTGGAACATTATATTGCATAGGGTCATAACCCCAGTTGTAATAAGCTTTCTGATTATTTTCATCCACAGAACCAAAGTCGTATATAGGTTGAAGTTGCACATGAGTTATACCTAACTCTTTAACGTAATCAAAACCGCTGCTGTTGCCGGCTGGTGTAGTTGTACCTTCTTGTACGACCCCCAGAAACTTACCTTTATCAAAAATCCCAGATGTATCTGACATACTAAAGTCGCGTACATGCATTTCACAAATAATAGGATTTACACTAGCGATATACGGTTTATCAACTCCTGTTTTCGATAGGTCGATTATACTACTACGTTCACTATTAGCAGTACCGCTATAAGCGTAAGGGTCAGTTGCTTGCTCCCATGCGTTATTTATTTTAAGCAAATATATATAAGAATAGCCATCTAAATTCTTTTCAACTGTAGTAGTCCACACACCGCGCTCTTGCCTAAATAACTCATAGGTCTCAAACTGTCCATTAACTTCAATTTCTACTTTAACTTTAGTAGCAATAGGTGCCCACACTTTAAATGTAGTGCGCTCAGGCGAATAAGTGTTACCTAAGTCGTTGCCATCATAATAATATAACTCATCGAAATAACTAAATTTTGTAACCCACTCAACGTTAAGCGGAATTTGAGTACCATTGTTAACAACGATGGTATTGTCTTTTGTATAATCGATATATTCATCACATTGATATTTATAAATTTTATAGTCAGTTTCTTCAATACGTGCGAGTATTCTTAGATAGGTTAGTTTGCCTTCGCATCTTAATGCGACCCAATCTGCATGGCCGTTATAAAAGTAATTTGGCAGCGTTAACTCTACTATATTATCTTCTAGTAAAGTTGCTGATAAAGAAGAGTTTATCGCTTTTGGTACTACATTTGTATACATATTGTCCACCTCAAGTCCATATTTTGTTAGTCTTAATAACATTATACCAAAATTATGAAATTATTCTAGTCCTTAATATAAAAAAAATAGCTAATACAGACTAGGTCTATATCAGCTATTAGTGTTAATCGATTATAGGTATACGAATTGTTGTTCCTATTTTTACTTTATTATAATCCTCGATAATGTCTTTATTAAGCTCATAAAGTTCTAAAAATAAGTTTCCATTACCAAGATATTTTTGTGCTAACCAGCACAGGCTGTCACCATCTTCTATTATATAGAAAAAGTAATCTTGAATTTGTTCGCTAGCATCAGCAGAAATAAGTTCTTCTGCAGTTGCAAAAAGTTCGTTTATTAAATTGTTAATTAAATCTTCATCGTTAGTTTCTGTTTCAACAACAAGCTCTGCTTCAGTAACAATCTCAGTTGCAAGAAGTTGAAGGATTGAGTCATTGTTTTCGTCTAACTCTGTGTCTAATTCTTCATCTAACTCTTCATCTAACTCTTCATCTAATTCTTCATCTAACTCTTCGTCTAACTCTTCTTCTAAATCTTCGTCGCTAATAATAGTAATACGACCTTCGCCATTAATGTCAGAATACTCATCTCCAACAATTCCGCCTAAATCATTAACAATATAATTAATTAAAACCTCATTATCTGCCATAACTTTTTCGCGTAAAATTGTAGCGTCTTTAAACATTGCCATTCCATCGCCAAAGTAAACTAACATATAATCATGAGAAGCAACTGAATATTCTTTTTCTAAATCAAGTGGCTCTTCACCAATCATAACATCTTTAACTCTATACTCACCATCCACTGATACAAATGCACCTGACTCATCCACTACAACAGAATTTTCAACAGTAGTATCAATTGTATAAGTTAAACCAGAAACTTGTAAAAATCCTCCATTTTCCCCCGGAGTGCTTCTAGCGCCCATCTCTAACGCATCTAATATAACTTGACCGCTAACTAATACAGACATCGCATTATTACCAAATGGATGAACGTTAATAATATCGTTATTAGAAATATCACCAATGCTAATATCCGCTCTAATACCACCACCATTAACTAAACCAATATCCGTGCCAAGTAAAGCTCTGTAACCATCAGCCGCTAAATTACCAAGGTTAGTTTCTTGATTTCTAATAGTTCTATTTCCTGTCTGTGGGTCAGCAGTTGCAAGAACAACATCAGTTTTAGCAACTACTTCATTTAATAAAACTTCAAACTCTTGATTTATGCTATCTATGTAGGCTTGAACATCGTCGTCTGTGCCATCATACTCCATGATTAACTCAGAAGTAATAGTACCCAGGTCAGGGTTAATAACAAGTTTACCTATAGACTCAAATTTGGCTCCAGTTTGAGCAAGTAACACTTCATTGCCATCTTTATCTTCTACAATTTCACCTTCAATTACAGTGTGAGAATGCCCATCTAAAAATACATCAAAACCAGAAGTATTAGCAATAACATCAGTCGAACGCCATGGCGAACTTACGTCACTTACACCCAAGTGACCAATACCAATTACATAATCAGCCCCAGCACTAACTGCTGCATCAATTGCATCTTGAACTGCGTTATACACACCTTCACCCGTAAAATCCTCGCAGAAGCTATACATAATATTGCCATCTTCATCTTGGAAATAAGTTGGGCTAGTAGTTGAAAGCGTATCTGGAGTAGTAACTCCAACGTAAGCAATAGTAGTATCATTATGCTTAGTTAATGTATAAGTGTCAAACATAGGTTCATTAGTACTCATATCAATAAAGTTACTAGTAATAACCTCACTTTCTAACATATCCATAAGCTCTATAAATCTAGGCATTTCATAGTCATACTCATGATTGCCCGGAACGAAAATATCATATCCAACCTCATTCATAATATCAATTATATATTCACCAGTAGAAAGTATTCCAATCGGCCCACCTTGTACAGCATCGCCAGCATCAACAAGTATAACGTTATCAACACCATAAATACCTTCCATTTCAGTCTTATATGCAGCAAGCCCTGCATAGCCCATATTCTCTTCAATAGCACAGTGAATATCATTTGTATGAATTATAACAATTTCGCCAGTTGTTTCAGCTGATTCAACTGCATAAACATTACCAGTTAGTGCGCTCATAAGCATTGTAGCCATTAATACTAAATTACGTTTCATAAAAATTTCCATCTCCTCTCAAATTTACCAGTATTATACAGTGAGTTTATTAATAAATTGTTAATATAACGTTAAATTGATGTTAGAATTAGCAAATTAGTGTAAATTTTTAAGAAATTTTATATTAAAAACAATATAAGTTTTTTTGCACAACAAAAAAGGTGCATTTCTGCACCTTATTTTTCTTCTTCTATGTCGATTACTCCGTCGTCTTCACCGAAAAATAATAAATTAAATTCTTCTACAATTAATTCATATTCTTCATCAGACTCAATATCAGCTAGCTCAAGATTTTCACCATCATCCATATAGTGATAAATATATACATCAGGAACTTCTGCGTCTCTTTCGCTTTTTGGTGTAAGCGCGATATATTCTTTATCTTTTACTTCAAAAATACCAATTACATCACATTCAACTTCTTCTTCTGAATCTTCAAAAGTTATATGAATGCTTGGAAAATCCTCATCTACTGCGCCACAGCTACAGTCACAGTCACTCCCGCATTTTGCTGTTTCATCATGTTCGTTACATTCGCATGCCATATTAAATACCTCCAATTTTTAGAAAAAATAACAATCCGAGTGTATCATACTTATGCAAAATTTACTAGGACTATTTTAAAATTAATTAAAATTTTTTAGGCATTAAGGCCATTTGCAAAATCTATTCCAAATTGCACTGCATTTTCTTCATCAGTTTCAGACGGTTTAAAATAAACGTTAAAAGGTTCTAGCGGTTGTTTAAAATTAAGTTGGCTTAGTCGCTGCGCAATGTTTATAGTAGCTTCTCCACTCCAGCCAGAAGAGCCAAAGCATCCTGCTATAATCCCTTTATGAATAACAGGGTTTAGTGATATTAAAAGTTGCCATATTGGAGGAAGCGCGTCGCCTAAAATTGTAGGAGAGCCAATTAATAAACCTTTACATTTACCAATACTAGCTATAACATCTTCAAATTTACTAGTTCCCATGTCAAATAGTTCCACATTAATACCTTGCTGCATAATGCCCTCAGCAATCTTATTCGCTAAACATTTAGTATATCCATACGCAGAAACATACACAATAGTTACACCTTCTTTAGTAAAGGTAGGAGTTGACCATGTGCGATAAAGGTTTTTATAATATTCAAAATTAGATTTGTCAAACACTAATCCATGGCCTGGGCACACGTAGTCAATGTCCAAATCTTTAATTTTCTCTAACGCATTAAGCACATAACTTTTAAAAGGCCCCATAATCATATTAAAGTAATACTCATAAGCCGTATTAAAGTCTTTAACCTCTTGCTCAGTATGCTCGCTAAATAAAATTCTATCGCTAGAGTAGTGAGCGCCAAAAGAGTCGCAAGTAACTAATATTTTTTCTTCTTCTATATAGGTATAAATAGTATCAGGCCAATGTAAGAAAGGCACACTTTTAAAATGTAGCGTATAACCTGCTAAATTTAAAGGTTTCTGCTCACTAGCCTTAATAGATTTAAATTGCAAATTAGTAATCCCACCTAAAAACTTAATTGCCGCAGCAGATGCAATAATAGTAATGTCATCTAGCATCGTTATTAGCTTCACCAACGACCCAGCATGGTCAGGC
>MDSP01000224.1_pt1 | contig 12695 bp, 12 predicted proteins | sample 1005811 | NCBI WGS metagenome assembly MDSP01 (sample SAMN05526596, study PRJNA338239) | gut metagenome | isolation source: stomach gut content | host: Naso elegans | place: Saudi Arabia: Red Sea | collected 2011-04
CATACTCCGCGAACGCAACGTCGACTTCGACGTAGACGGAGAACTCCAGCTTGACGCAGCTGTCAGCCCCGAGACGGCGGCTCTCAAAGCTCCGGGCAGTTTGGTGGCAGGCAAGGCAAACGTACTCATCTTCCCTGATTTGGCGTCCGCCAACATAGGCTACAAACTCGTACACAGATTCTCTGAAGGCGCTCAGGCTTACGGGCCTTTGCTGCAAGGTCTGACCCTGCCTATCAACGACCTGTCGAGAGGTTGTTCCTACGATGATATTATCATCACATCGGCTATCACGCTGAATCAAGCCCAGTCTCAAAAAACTATAGACTAACATCACAACAATACGCCGCATCTTCATCGGTGCGGCGATTTTTTATATTTATTAAGGATAAATAAAACACAAAATGAAAAAATCTTACATACCTCTTAGAAACACCCTCATCAATTCATTCGCCACCTTCCTTTCGAGAGTGACGGGCGTGATAAAATTCAACGTCGTCAACTACCTCTTCGGAGCGGGAGCCGACACATTCTACAGCGCCAACGCCAACATCCTGGCATTGAGAAAAGTCTTAGGCGAAGGTCCTTTGGTAAACTCTTTCCTGCCCGTATTCAGCAAATACAAAAACGAAGACGCCCTAAAAGCCGACAAATTCGCCTCCAACATCTTCAACCAAATCACCTTGGTATCCGCAGCAGTGGTGCTTATAGGCATGGCGGCAGCCCCTTACTGGACGAGGACTTTCTTACCGGGATTCGACGAGGCCGCCTCCAGAGAAATCACAGAGCTTACAGTCATAATGCTGATTTCCACAGTTTTTTTCGCAATATTCTCCATAGCTATGGGCATCCTAAACGCCCACGAAAGATTTGTCACATCATCTACAGCCCCCGTAATATCAAACATCGTCTTTATAGTATTCCCCTTAATGACCTACCACAGGCTGGGCGTAATGTCGCTGGCTTGGGCTATAGTTATAGGTTCTTTCCTGCAATGCGTATCCGAAGGGATAGAGCTTTACATTGCAGGCTACAGATACAGCTTTTATATGGACTTCAAAGACCCCAAAGTCAAACAATTCTGGAGATTGTTTTTCCCCACAGCAGGCAACTACCTCGCCCAATCGGGCATATCCATAGGTCTGGGCTATTTTGCGTCCTTCCTGCCTAGAGGTTCTATGACCTACCTACGCAACGCCAACACCATAATGAACGCCCCCATAGGATTCATAGGCGTGGCAATATCGGGAGCTATCTTCCCCATCTTCGCCAAAGTCAGAGACGACTACGCCAAACTCGCGGAAGCTTGGACTCAAGGCGTGGTGTTTTTCCTTTTCGCGTCCATACCCATATCGTTCTTTTTCTTGATATACCCCGACGTCATAGTCAATATGGTCTTTAGAGACATATCGAGATTCTTCTCAGGCTCTACAGGCAAATTCACGGACGAACTGCTCTACGCCACCATAGACGCCGTAAAAATAATGAGTACAGTCATCATCCCTTGGTCGCTGAACATAATGGTAGGCAAACTCTTCTACTCCCTAGAAAAACCCATGTTCCCCCTTATACTAATCATAATAAACTTCGTCACCAATATCTTCGGCTACCACCTATCCCGCGTCAACGGCTGGGGAGGCGACGGGCTGGTCTACTCCGATTTGCTCTCAGGCTGGTTCACCCTGTTTTCCGCTGTAATAATGATAACGATACTCCTCCCCCAAATACAACAGCACAACAGAGTATTCCTAAAGTTCACAGGCATATACACGGGCATATCGCTGGCTGTTTGGGCTGTATGCTACCCTATATACAGGATTTACATAAACAGCTCATCGGCTTTTATGCACCTGCTCTTAGGCTCTGTGATTTTCACGGCGGGTCTGCTTATGTTCGGGCTGATTACCCACTACATAAAAATCAACCCCATGAGCAACAGAAACGACTTCAAAATATAATATATTAAAGGACAAATATGCTGGATATTAAGCCTTCTTCTACGCTCCACGCTGTGATAGGAGCTTTCGACGGGGTGCATTTCGCCCACAGGCGGCTGATAAAAAAAGCCGTCCAAAACGCCGCAGACAGCGGGGGTTCATCTATGATATTTTCTTTCACGCCCCTGCCCAAAGAATACCTGTCATCAGGCGGTTTCGCGGGACAGCTCATGCCCGACCGCATACGAAGAGCCGCGCTGGAAGGATTCGGCGCCGACAATCTCATCATCAAAGATTTCGAGTCCGTCAAAGACTACTCCGAAAAAGACTTCATGGAGCTACTCCTGCAATACGCCGACAAGATAATACTCTACTCGGGCGCGGATTTCAGAATGGGCAGGCTGGGCGGAGAGCCTTACACGGGAGACAAGCTGGAGAGAGTGATTATGGACGAAATAATCATAAACGGCGACGACTGCCGCTCCTCCAACATCAGAGCCCTTCTGCTGGACGGAGAGATAAAAAGAGCCAACACCCTGCTGGCAAACGAATACACCATCTATTCACACACACAGGCAGGCGACAAGATAGGCAGGTCCATAGAGTTTCCCACAGTCAATCTCTCCTGCACCAAACAAACCACCCCCAAAAACGGAGTCTACTTCGGCGAGCTGATTATCTTCAGCGAAGTGCATCCTGCAGCCGTCTATGTAGGCGAAAGACCCACAGTGCAGGGCAAAAGCAAAAGAATAGAAGCCCACGTCGTCTATGATTTCCCCTACAACGAAATCCAAGAAGGCACGGAGGCGCAGATTAGATTTTTAGAGTATATTTCTGAAGAAAAAAACTTCGAATCCCTTGCAGAATTAAAAAAAATGTTGTATAATTATAAAACAGTATCCTTAGCACTCGCAGCTGAGAGATATAAATAATATCGGCAACCCCGATGCGGAGGAAATATGATAACAGCTGAAGACAAAAAGGCTATCATCGAGAAATACCGTATGCACGAGACAGACACCGCTTCCCCTGAAGTGCAGATTGCTCTGACCACAGCATACATCACCAATCTTTCCGAACACCTTCAAAAGTTTCGCAAAGACCACAAGACCAAGCGCCGCTTGCTCATTTTAGTAGGACAACGCAAAAGCCTGCTGAGATACCTGCACCGCAAAGACTTGGCGCGCTTCCACAAAATCGTGGAAAGCCTCAAAATTAGAGCTTCTTTCTAATTATAAAACCCCCCTGCACTGGGGGGTTTATTTTTTCAGAAAATTATTATACAGTATTCAGCACCTCTTCAATTTAGTATCATAAATTTTTAGGAAACATCAATGCTTTTTTTGATTTTATTATTTATTTCATCGCCTGTTATAGGTCAGGAAACAGCCGAAACACCCAAAGAATCTTCCGTACAGGAATCCAAATATGCGCGTCAGCATTATACCTTTAGGGGTTACAGCTCTATGGAGGAATTTAGAAACAAATTTTTCAGTCGCTGTCCGTGAACACCCCCCAGCTTTTTACTGTAAATTATAACGACGACAATCACAGGCTGGGCATGGCTTACTCCATAACAGACAAACACAAAAATAATTTTTATTACGCATTTGACTTGAATCTCGACTTTGCGTGGAACAACGATTTTAATATGTTATACGGTTTTTACATGGGCTTCGGCGGAATGTTTTTGGACTCCAGAGACGAGCAGGGGCTGGCTGGCAGGTATGGACGTAGGATTCGGAGCTTCCGTCCCTTTGCTTTATGAAGATTACTCCTCAAGCATAAATGCAGGCATACACTTTAGAGGCATATACAAAAAAGCCGAATCAAGATTAGGGCTGGCTGTAAACGTCGGCGTGCTTTACAATTACAAATACGACTCCAATCAGCACGGCATTACTTTGTCGCCTTCTATAGGATTAGTTTTCTAGCAAAATCGCCCCCTCTATAAGGGGGTTTTTATATATCAATAAATTTTATTTCGATTAAACACCTTAAAATCATTTACCCCGCCCGCAAAATTTTGCAAAATACATTTTCCCAAATCCCCCTAATGCAAATCACTCACAAAGCAATTATTTCTACACATAAATTTCAAAACCCCCGCATAAATCAAAAGCGTCGCTTACTGCACTCAAAAATCAAACCCCACAACTCAACCAAAACAGATTTTCATATAAAAATTTCAATTCACACTTTCAACCCGCACCCTAACGACAAACACTTCATATCAAAATTTTATGCATTTTTGAAAACCTCATCTCACCAAAAAAAAGAAATATTTTAACTCTCAGACCCGCAGAAATATTTTGCAAAATACATTTTCCCAACTCCCCCCTAATGCAAATCACTCACAAAGCGATTATTTCCACACACAAATTCAAAACCCCCGCACAAATCAAAAGCGTCGCTTACTGCACTCAAAAATCAAATCTCACAACTCAACCAAAACAGATTTTCATATAAAAATTTCAATTCACACTTTCAACCCGCACCCTAACGACAAACACTACATATCAAAATTTTATGCATTTTTGAAAACCTCATCTCACCAAAAAAAAAGAAATATTTTAACTCTCAGACCCGCAGAAATATTTTGCAAAATACATTTTCCCAAATCCCCACACAGAAAAATATATTTAAATACTTTAAAATTTAAAATTTCAAAAATCCGCCCCCGCCGAAACAAAAACCATTACAACAAAAATCCACCGAAAACGCATTTACTACACAAAATTTTTTTGTCAAAAAAACAGCCCTCTGCGAACACCAAAAAACCCGCTTTTAACAACTTTTAACACAAAAAACACATGCAAAAAGCCGCTTTTAACAACTTTTAACATAGTAAAAAAATCAGGGATTCCCGACGATTTTCAACAGAAAAATCCCGCCTATATCCTGCTATTTCCTGTATTCAAGGGGCATATCGTTGACTATACCCAGCGCCTGCAAAAAAGAATAGCAAATCACAGGGCCGGCAAACTTAAAACCGCGTTTTTTGAGGTCTTTGGACACAGCCCGCGACAGCTCGGATTCAGCGGGCAGCGCGTCATCCGCAGAGGGCTTGTTGTCTATAATCTTACCGCCGGTAAAGCCCCATACATACCTGTCAAAAGACCCGAATTCCCCCTGCACCTCTTGGAATTTCCGCGCATTATTCACCACCGCTGCCAGCTTTAACTTATTACGCACAATACCTTTATCCTGCATCAGCCTGTCAATATCCGCCTGCCCGTAATCCGCTATTTTACGATAATCAAAACCGTCCAGCGCCGCCCTGAAAGCCTCCCTTTTCTGCAGGACTATCTCCCAGCTCAAGCCTGCCTGCATCATCTCCAACACCAAAAATTCAAATATAATCCCGTCGTCGTGCTTGGGTTTGCACCACTCATTTTCAAAGTATTCCCTCATCAAATCACTCTTCACCCATTCCATGCTATATCTCCTATTTACAACTATTTACATTCGGGTATAGTAAAAGCCTGCTCCCTGTGGTCGCGTTTTTCCAACACCCCTCAACTCCTCAAAATATTCCCTCATCAAATCGCTCTTCACCCATTCCATGCCATATCTCCTATTTACAAATATTTACAACTACTTACATTCAAACAAATATCCGCACCTATTATCCAATCACATACCTCTCCGCTTCGCGGAGGGTATAAGCAAAGACATAGTCGTAACGCTTTACTCCTTGTTTTGCTTACCCCTCAACTCCTCAAAATATTCCCTCATCAAATCACTCTTCACACATTCCATAAAATCTCCTTTAATCTACGTTCAGGCACAAGAAAAATCAATCGATAACTCTTATACATACAATAACTTACACCCGAATAAATCTCCACATCTATTATCCAATCACATACCGCTTCGGGCATAAGCAAAACCTCGTTTATTTCAAACCCAACCGCAATAAAACCTTAAAACCCCGCACACAAGCACTGTATTTGCCTAATACACAATAACTTAACCCAACCACCCAACAGCAGCAAAACCCCAAAACCACGCCAGTCACTCGAAAAGCAGTCGCTCACAGAGTAATCACTCGTAGAGCAGTTGCTCTCTGCGTTTATTTCTTGTTTGCGGGAATGCAGTTTGAAAAATCTTTGATTTTTAAACTGCACATTAAAAACATAGTCATTCTCTACGTTCATTTCTTGTTTTTATATGTAAAAACGTGCTTTTGTAAAAACATATTATATTTTACTTGAAAATATAACGATAAAATGTTATAATAATAATAACATTCAAATAATGTCCTGCGAGATACCTGATTTAATGTATCGCCGTATGCATACCCGCTCCGCTTCGGGGATAAGAAAATACAGATTACGCCCCAGCGCCAGCAGGGGATGTCGTAGCGAAGCACTCGTTATTTTTAATCCCGCTCCGTTGCACTTCGGGGATAAGAAAATAATGTCGACAGGCAAGCTGCCTCGTTATTTTTAATCCCGCTCCGTTGCACTTCGGGGATAAGAAAATAATGTCGACAGGCAAGCTGCCTCGTTATTTTCTAATCATCGGCAGATATTTTAAATCAGTTATTGTTTCGGGATATTGTTTGAAGAAAACACAAAAGGAGTTTTTGATGTTCGATATCAAAACCATATCCAGAAAGATAGGAGACCATGAGATTTCTCTGGAAACAGGGAAAATCGCCCGCCAAGCAGGCGGAGGAGTTGTGGTCAGATACGGCGGCAATGCAATGCTGGTCACAGCTTGTATGTCCCCTGACGCTATAGACGGGGATTTCTTCCCTCTCACCGTCCACTTCCAAGAGAAGTTCTACGCTGTAGGGCGTATTCCCGGCGGATTTTTCAGACGCGAGGCAAAGCCCTCCGACAACGCCACCCTCATGGCAAGGCAGATAGACAGACCTATCAGACCTCTATTCCCTGAGGGATTCAGAAACGAAGTGCAGATTATCGTTACCCTTATCGATTCGGATTTGGAGTACACCACAGAATCGCTGGGCATAGTCGGCGCTGTAGCCGCATTGGCAATCTCCCCTATACCTTTATCCGAGTACGCTGCAGGCGTCAAGGTGGTTTGGAATCCTGATTGGGGTTACAAAATCAACCCAAGCCTCAAAGAAATCGAAGAATCCCAGCTCGATATGCTGGTCGGCGGTACAAGAGCCGGCGTATGTATGGTTGAAGGCGGGGCAAACGAAGTATCCGAAGAAATCGTACTCGAAGCCTTGAGAATCGCTCAAGAAGCAATACTCCAAGAAATCGACATGATAGAAGAGTTCACCAAACTCGTAAACCCTTCAAAAATGGAAATCGTCGAAAAAGAATCGGCTTTCAGCGATGAAGAAATCGCCGCTTTCAAAGCTTTCGCTTACGACAAAATCAAATCCGTATCCAACGACAACGATAAGCACAGCCGTTCCAAAAATCTAAAAGCAGTATTCGTAGAGACCTTCGAGCATTTCGAAATCGACGACGAACACGCCGGCAAAAAAGAACTAAAACACCTGCTCGAAGAATGGGAAGTCGAAATCATCAGACATCAGATTCTCATAGAAAAAGTGCGTACAGACGGACGCCAGCTCACAGAAATCCGCCCTATCACTATAGAACTGGATTTGTTTAAGGGTCTGCACGGCTCTGCTCTCTTTACCAGAGGCCAGACGCAGAGTTTGGGGGTAACCACTCTCGGTATGCCTAGAGATGAAATGCTAGTCGACACTGTAGAAAGCTCAAAAGTCTACACAAAAAGATTTTTCCTGCATTACAATTTCCCTCCTTTCTCAGTAGGCGAAGTAAAAAGACTGGGCGCATTGTCCCGTAGAGAAATAGGACACGGTTATCTGGCTGAAAGAGCCCTTGTGCCTATGATACCCGATTACGAAAAATTCCCTTACACTATAAGATTTGTATCCGAAATCACCGAATCCAACGGCTCATCATCTATGGCGTCCGTATGTTCGGGCTCATTGTCCATGATGGCTGCAGGCGTACCGCTCAAAGCCCCTGTCGCGGGTATAGCTATGGGTCTCGTTTGGGATAAAGACAGCGACAACTACACAGTATTGTCCGACATTCAAGGTCTCGAAGACCATCACGGCGACATGGACTTCAAAGTAGCAGGCACAAAAGACGGTATCACAGCCATACAAATGGATTTAAAAACAGCAGGTCTTCCTGAAGAAATAATGAAAATCGCCCTCTCCCAAGCCAAAGACGGCAGAATGCACATTCTGGGCAAGATGGCTGAAATCATCACAGAGGCAAGACCATCTGTAGCCGATTCCGCGCCGAAACTCCAAAAAATGTCTATAGACCCAGACCAAATCGGCGGAGTCATAGGCTCAGGCGGACGCGTCATCAAAAAAATCATGGCGGATTACGGCACGGAAATCAATATCGAGGACAACGGCGATGTCGTTATCTCCGGTACAGACCCTGCAAAAATGGAAGCCACCAAAAAGGTCATCAAAAACCTCACGGAAGGTTTTGCGCCTGACGAAGAAATCACAGCACCGGTCACCCGCAAAGAGGCTTTCGGCGTATTCCTCGAAATCCTGCCGGGCACGCAGGCGCTGCTGCATACTTCAAAAATGAAAGACCCTATCGACACTATCAACATAGGCGACGAAGTGACAGTCTACTTCAAAAACATTGACGACAAAAAACGCTACAACGTCTACCAAATCAACAAAGACGTCGAAGAACCGCGCAGAGAACGCAGATTCGGCGACAGAGACGACAGACGCGGTGATAGAAGAGACAGAGGCGACAGAAGAGACGACAGACATAGAGGAGACAGGGGCGATAGAGGATTCAAAAAAGATTTCAGAGACAGAGATTACAAAAAATCCGACGACACCTCTCGAGGTGATACCCCTAAAAACGACGCTCCGAACAGCGACGCGCCTAAAGGACATTCTCCGGATAGCGGCATTTAGAAAATAACGAGTGAACGTAGAGAACGACATTATTTTCTTATCCCCGAAGCAACGCGGAGAGGGAATAAAAACCGGCATACGCCGGATTCCTAATAAGCTCCAGCCTGCCAGCTAACCGGCTATGATTTTCTTACAAGCTTTTTAAGGAATAAACGAAGCTATAAAAAGCCGCCCTGCTGGCGCTAGGGTGCAGTTTGAAAATCGGAGATTCTAGAATCATAGATTTGAAAACTGTATTCCTAAAAACGCGGTTGAAAGGGTCAGACACCCAAAACAACGCGGGTTGTACAAAAAACAGCACAGCCATAAATTATCCCTTCTATTTTAGTGATAGAGGGGATTTTTATTAACATTTTAATTTTAACATCTAAATTACGAGCAGGCAGGCAATTAACCTCAAGTATATTCAGGGTTTTTTGCTGTAAGACTTGACAAAAATTAAAGGATTATATAATATGAAAACTCCAAACTCCAAACTCCAAACTCCAAACTCCAAACTCCAAACTCCAAACTCCAAACTCCAAACTCCAAACTCCAAACTCCAAACTCCAAACTCCAAACTTTTAATTGTTTCGTGTATAATATTTTTATTGATATACGGAGCTAATATAATGTTTCCCGTCACATTCGATGATGATTTCGCTTATGCGGAAGCGGGAAATCCTTTTTATCTCCAATATCTGGAATATTTAAACTGGCACGGGCGTTATATCACCCATACCATAGGCAGGATTATTCTGCAGTTGAGAGACCCTTTAGCAAATATACTGACAGCGCTGGTCGGGATGTTTTTTGTGTTCAGCATTGCAAATATAATGAAATCTGTTAGAGGCAGAAACGCGTTTGCTGCGCTGATACCGATTTCATTATCGCTGTCTTGTATAGTCGGCTCATGGACGGGCTATACGCAGACGGTGTCCTTGGTGTCTTATCAGCTGTCCTGCGCCTTTATAATGTGTTTTTTATATTTTTATTTTGAGAGGATAAACAATCCCGATTACAACACGCCTTTCTGGTTGATTGCATTATCGGGATTCGCGGCAGGCTGCTCTTATGAACAAAGCGCCGCTCTGCTGCCTTTATTAATTTTGATGTATCTCTTTATAAGATATATACAAAAACAAAAAATCCCTTCTTGGTTTTATATAGGAGCGGGGGCTTTTACCATAGGCTTGATGATACTGCTGCTTACGCCTGCCAACTTAGCGGGGGCGAGGGATGGATATGCAAGTACAGACAACTGGCAGTTTATGGGGCAGAGCTACAACTGGCATGAGCTGGGATTTGAAAGATATTTTTACGCCTTAGCAAACGTAATGCTCTTCGGAAGCAACCCGTGGTTGTTGCCGGCTGTGCCTTTAAGTGTTGCTTTTTGTGTTTTGTTTAGAAAAAATCTAAAGATAGAAAAAGACTGGACAAAACAAGCCCCTGCGTTGTTTATGATAATATTGTCATGGGGGCTGGCGTCTGTAATGATGTTCTCGCCGATGTTTTGGTATGCGCAGTACAACTTCGCCCTGATATTTATGTATACAGCCTTAGGTATGATTATCAAACACAGGCTGGATATAAATCCCGCTTCGTTCATTTGGATAAAAAGGCTGACTGTATTCTGCTGTGCATTAGCTGTAGGGATATGGCTGTTTTTAGTGCCTGTATGGCTTAACTATCGCGGAGAATATTATGCATTGGCGGATAAAATAGAATATGCTAAGGCAAATAATATAAACGAAGTGGAAACCCGGCCCTTCTCCCAATACAAAATCAACACTCCTTTCGGGGCGATAATACCCGTATATCTGTACACGTCGCCTGGTTTCTACCGCAGAATGGCAAGATATTACGGCATAGACAAAATTACCGTAATAAAATAATTTTATAAACCCTGTCTGCAAAACCATAAATTATCCCTTCTATTTTAGTGATAGAGGGGATTTTTTATTGCTTTAGATTACCGCGATGCGATTATAATACTATTTGCACGGAAATATTTTTATTATATGCTGTGCAGAAGTGTGTACGGCTGTACTTTTGCTTGACTTTATGCGGGTCTGCTCGTATAATTAATTGTAGTGCTGTAAATTACAGGAGATAGCCATGAATAAAATCTATAAAAGATATTTCGATATGCCTAACACGGAAATCCCTATGGGCGTGCTTTACGACCTGCCCACAAATATCACGCCCACAGAATTCAAAGACAAAAGCACCATTCTTCACGATAAAAAAGTGCAGGACGAAATGGGCTACATAAAAACAAAAGAAGGCTATTTGGTGTCTATGCACTGCCCCATGCCCGATGTCACGCCTGAGATGTTTGAATGGTGGTTTTGGTGGCACCCTCAAGAATCCGACAGATATAAATTATGGTTTCCCGGCAGCCACTTAAAAATAAGATACGATTCAAAAGACAAAGATTACTTCGAAAGCCACGAGTTCAAAGGTTTCAAACCAAACACCCAATACCCCACAGAAGAAATAGGCGGACGCAAAGCCGAGATTAAAATCGAGTTTCAAGACCCTCAAGCGTGGGGTTTCGACAAAACAGACGCCGCCATAGTCTGCGGGGATGTTTCGACTTACGGTATAAAACACACACGCATGGCGCATATGCTTATAGACGGGGCTTTGGTGAGCAGGTTTTGGATGGGAGAACCTATAAAAAGCAAGATATTACGCAACATGCTGATAACGCACAGGCTAGCCTACGCTATGGCGGAGCATTGCTATGTAGAATACCGCAATCTCGCCCGCAGCCTGCCCTCGCTGTATGATGACTTCGGCTAGAAACCAGCGTTCGCTGGACTCCTTATTAATGAGAATGATTCCTAAGCCTGCCAGACAGCTGTATTTATGGGAACGAAGGCAGAGAGCGATTGCTCTGCGAGTGACTATGATTTTTTGCCCCCGAAGCAACGCGAAGCGGGGTTAGAAAACAACGGGTGCTTCGCTACGACATTGTTTTCTTATCCAGCAACCGCAGAGAGCAGGGCTAGAAACCAGCGTTCGCTGGACTCCTGATAAGACTCACCCAAGAATGCTGTGTTTACAGGGTTGGCTATTGTTTTTCTTAAAGATTTAACAAACACGTTTGATAAGAGCTTTTGTTAAATACATTTGTCAAAAGCGATAGGATATATTATAATCAATTATGATAGAAAAAATGAAAAAAGAAGACCGCAATTTTGCGGGGAAACTGCTCTATGATATGTACGCGGAGATGAATGAAGATTTGGATTTCGAGCTGGGGAGCTATGAGAGTTTTTTTGAGAAGTATTTGGAGATGTGCGCCTACGGTCATCATTATGTTTTCAAAAAGCACGGGGCTGTCATAGGCTACTGCCTGCTCTCTGAGGTGGAGTTCAAGTCGAAGATTATCTTTGACACAAATAAAATGTGTTATCTTTCGATTTTAGTTGTAGATAAACAGCACCGAAATCAGGGCGCAGGCTCTAAGCTTTTGGAACACGCAAAAAAGGAGTGCCTCAAGCTGGGTTACAGTGAGTTGAATATAGAGGTCTTGAGTTTTTCCGAAGAGAATCAGAAATTTTACAAAAACAACGATTTCGTTGAAATGACAAAGCATATGATTTGTTTTTTCGACGAAGAGTAAAGGAACTTATATGTCTATGGTAAAAGAAATTAAAGAAAAACTGCAGTCCGAAGGTTTTACGGTCAAAAGCGAGGGCGCGGATGATTATTTGGTGGGGAAGAATCACTTCCTCTAAACCAATTGCCAGTCCCAGACCAGCATACAGTTATTGCGCGCATGCTATCTTGTGCGGAGGATGTTAAGCTTAAGTTTAATGCTGAACTAAAGCGTCGTAATATTAACCGCGCTA
>MDSP01000223.1_pt1 | contig 12694 bp, 14 predicted proteins | sample 1005811 | NCBI WGS metagenome assembly MDSP01 (sample SAMN05526596, study PRJNA338239) | gut metagenome | isolation source: stomach gut content | host: Naso elegans | place: Saudi Arabia: Red Sea | collected 2011-04
GTTGTGTTGTGTTGTGTTGTGTTGTGTTGTGTTGTGTTGTGTTGTGTTGTGTTGTGTTGTGTTGTGTTTACATTATGGGACATTCCGAACCTCGTGTCAATATATATAAGAAAAATATTTTCAAATATTATTTTACAAAAATATTATAACACAAACATCTAAAAAAGTCAATACTAAATCCTTGCTAAAAAAAACCGCCCATTAGGGGCGGATTTTTGAGTATGCATATTTAACTATGCTGTTTTAAGGTGTCTTTTATGCTGTCCAAAGCCGAGAGCTTGGAAGCTGTGTCCGAGTGCTTCATAACTTCTTTTATGGACGACAGCGAACCCATCATGGCGCTGGCTTCGTAAGGCATCATAACGGTTTTGTTGCCTGAGGAACCCAGTTCTTTTAATGTGTCTACATAACGCATTGAAATCATATAAGCCGATGGGTCGGCAACGCTTTCGGCTACCATTTTAAGGCTCTCAGACTCGGCTCTCGCCATTCTTTCTCTGGCTTCGGCAAAACCTTCGGCTCTGAGGATTTCAGCCTGCTTGAAGGCTTCCGCTTCGTGGATTTTGGCTTGTTTTTCGCCTTCGGCTGTGAGGATGGCTGCGTGTTTTTCGCCCTCCGCTCTAAGAATCATCTCGCGTTTCTCGCGTTCGGCGCGCATTTGTTTTTCCATTGCGGCTTGAATGTCGGCGGGAGGGGAGATGTCCTGCAGTTCTACTCTGTTGATTTTTACGCCCCATTTGTCTGTGGCTTCGTCGAGGATGAGCTGGAGTTTGTTGTTGATGATGTCGCGGGAGGACAAGGTCTGGTCAAGCTCAAGCTCGCCTATGAGGTTTCTAAGCGTGGTCTGCGTCAGCTTTTCTATAGCTTGAGGAAGGTCTGCTATGCCGTATACGGCTTTGTAAGCGTCCATAATCTGATAATAAAGGACGGCGTTGATTTGTATGCCTACGTTGTCTTTTGTGATGACGGACTGCGCAGGGAAATCGTAAACGGTCTCTCTAAGGTCTATAGATGAGCTGTGCTGTTCGACGTACATATATTTGCTGTTGCGTCTTACAGGTATGCGCCATCTTATGATGTGCGGAGCGTCCAAAAAGGGTATGATGAAGTTCAACCCTACGCCCAGCTGTTTGTTGAATTTGCCCAGCCTTTCTATGAGGACTGTATGCCCCTGCTGGACGATTTTGACGGACATGAACAGATATGCCCCCGCCAGCAGTAATAATGCCAATATGGTAATCATATATTCTCCTTAAGCATTGAATTTTTTTTGAATGTTTTTGCAGAAGATTAAAATTCTGTGCTTGAACACCAGAAAATTAACCCTGCATAAAGCGCCGTAATAACGGCGAAGCACAACAAGCCTGAACAATAACATTGATACTCCTTTATTTTTGCAGATTTTTAAAATAATTATAAAAACGGCTTGCTTTATTTTGAATAATGGGATAGGATATATTATACATTTAAATTATAAATATTGTCAATATGTAAAGGACGTACCATGAATCATTTTTTTTATATAGCAAATGTAGAAGTAGAACCTGAAAATATGGAGCAGTATCTGCTTTTGGGGGAGATACTGGTCAAGACCGCCAAAGAAGCGCCCGGTTATGTGGACTTCAAACTCCTGCAGGACAGGAACGACGCCCGTAAAATAGTAGTCTACCATGAATGGGAAAGCCCCGAAGACATGGACAACTACTGCCAAAGCGAGTTTTTCAAGCAGTATATGCCTCAAATAGGCAAGTTTTTTACTAATTTCAGCTCCTTTGAAGGCACGCAGATAAGATAAAAATCTATCAATCTATTGACTATAATTCAAAAATATGTTATAGTTTAATACTGTCGGGGATATAGCCAAGTGGTAAGGCCGGGGACTGCAAATCCTCTATTCGTCGGTTCGATTCCGACTATCCCCTAGCAAAAGCCGATTCACAGGCTCGCTAAGCTCGGGTGGTGAAATTGGTAGACACAAGGGACTTAAAATCCCTCGCTATTTATAGTGTGCGGGTTCAAGTCCCGCCCCGAGCAAGACCCTCTTCTTAGGAAGGGGGTTTTTCTGTAATTTCAAGGAGCAGCTCACACCGTGAGCGCGACTATGAAATTACGTACAGTTGTTCGCACTTGTGCGGATAACTGTATACCCCCTTTCAAGGAGTAAACACGAAGTGACTATGAAATTGCGTGCAGTTGTTCGCACTTGTGCGGATAACTGTATACCCATATTCAAGGAACGTCTCACACTAGATATAGTGTCACAAACATTTAACGAAGATAACTGCATACCCGACTTTCAAGGAGCAGCTCACACCGTCAGCGAGGCGTCCCCGCTGAGGCTGGAGCGCAGGCTGTGTTTTTTTGCTGTGTTTTATTATAAGAGTGCTGTAGAGGGCTTTTGGTGTGAAGGAATTTTTGAGAAATTTTGATTTAACGTTTGACGATGAGGAGTTTGAAGTCTTTTTTTTCAGTGTCGAACTGCACCTGCTGAGATACGCCCGATGTACGAAGGTCGTTTATATGCTGGCTGATGTCGAATTGGTTGAGCCATGTGCGGATTTTTTCGGCTTGGCGCATCTGTATACTGCTTTTGGTGAGCTGTTCCGTCTCGTGTATGTTTTCCAAAATCATGCCTGTGAGCTGTTCTACTCTGCTTCTGTCTCTGCATCTGGACAGCTCTTCCATAAGGGATGACATGGTTTGTTCTTTTGAGGTGATTCTGGTGTTGTTGGCTTTGGCGATTTTGGCTCTTTTAACGTCTTTTGCAATACCTGGAGAAATGGCTACAAGCCCTATCGCGGACAAAGCCAAGAACACTATAAAAAAAACAACTATGAACACATTAAGCTGGGCTACCATATACACTCCTCCTTTATATATTATATATTTTATTTTATATTTTTATTTACTTCAGGTCTTTTAATTTGTCGGCGTTCAGGTAGGAGATGTCGCATTTGTCGACAGCCTGCGCCGTAAGCTCATCCAAAAGGTCTTTCTGCTGCTGGTAGTTTAGGTATTCTATCAGACCGGGCAGGGCTTCTTTTAGGGACAGGGTTTTTTCCGGTGTTTTTTTGAGGAGTTTTACAAGCACTATGGTGTCGTCTTCCAGAGGAACTGTGCCGATTTTTTGTTCGGGCAGTTCTTTGAATACTTCCTGCAAGGCTTCGGGTAGCTGGTTTGAGGAGATGTCTTCGTTTAATACGGCTACCACGCCTCTCTTCGCCGCCTCTGACAAAATATATGCGGGGTCGCTGTTTGAGAGCAGCTCGGCTGTGCTTTTCAGCTGGGCGGGGTCTTTGATTTCAGCTTCCAAAAAAGTGTACTTGGAGGGGAGTTTCATATATTCCAAGTTCTGCTTGTAGAACTCTTCGGCTTTTGCGTTGTCCGGTTCTTCGAAATGCTCCAGATGCGACTGCAGGAGTCCTTCTATCATCATATCCTGATAGAAAGATTTGCGTATGTTGCGTTCGTTTAATCCCAAATCATCTAGAGCGCTTTCCCATTCTGCCTCGTCTTCGTATTCGTTTCTAAGATTGAAAATCGCTTCAGAGACTTCTTCTTCGGAGATGTCTATGCCTTCGAATTTTGCCAGAGCTGTCAAAGCCGCTCTGTCTATGAGCTGGGATAAAGCTTCGGCGTTTAGGTAGGAATTGTTTTCTTCGTTCGGCACATAGGCGAAATTTTCGTTTTGTTCGTCATTTTGATTGCGTTTTCTTAGGCTTAATATGTCCTCGCCTGTTATGCTTTTTCCGTTTACTTCGGCAAAAACCGTTTCTTTCATCTGCTTTCCTTTTTATACTGGATTTTTTTTATATATTATAGTATAATAAAATTATCGTATAATTGCACCTATATCTAAACACTTTTGTGTTTTTTGCGGAGGTTTTTTTGTTTTCATTGTCTAATATAATAAGAATTTATGTGCTTTTGTCTATAGTTGTGCTTATAGGGTTTTTTGTTATGGTGACAAGCGTTGACGTTGTGCTGACTCCGACTTGGAGCTTAGTGCCTGCCGACATAAAAAAAGTCTATGACAGGCTTTACATGGCCATAGTCGTGATGTCGCTTATTGCAATTATAGTGGGTATCATCATTTATACTTTTGTATTTAACAGGGGTATAAACAAATACCGCGACCTGATAAAAAGATTCGACCAGCCCGTAGTCAAACCCTCCGCCGTCAGATTCCCAGACAGCGACGAGTTCGGCAATCTGGGGGCTATACTGAATAGATTTATGGAAAAGCTCGACCATTACGACCAGATAAAAACCAGTCTCGCGCAATCCGAAAACGCCAAATTCACAGAGCTTGCCCACGATACGCCTTATCCTATTTTGGTGGTGAGCATGAACGCTTATGAGCCTTTTGTTTCTTTTTACAATACGGCTTTCAGGGATATGTTTTTGAAGAAGAGTATTTTTATAGATATAAACGGCAAACCGCAGACCCAGTATTACACTCTGGACGAGACGCCCCTGCCTTATCTCACCATAAAAAACGAAGAACAAAGCCCCTTTCTGTCTGATATGCAGATAAGGCAGCTGAAAAACAACGAGCTGGAAAAAAAGCACACCCTGACAAATATGAGCTTCACGGAGTTTTCCGGAGACAAGGATTATATATTTGATACGGTGAGCTGCATACCCGTTATAGATTATCTGGAGCAAAACGTATCTCAAGTAATGTATATATTTATGGGCGGAAGGGAAGACAAAAAAGCCGCCGACCAAAAAGAAGACGCCGGAGCGCCTGTTTAAGTTGAAGATTTGAATTATATTTATTATTATTAATTGTATAATTAGGATTATAAAGGAATAAGTCATGAGAAGAATAATTATAATAGTTTTTGTATTGCTCGCCGTGCTGGCAACAGCGCTGTATTTCTCTGCGGACTTCATTCTCGAGGTGCTGTGGCTGGATTCTATAGGTATAGCCCGCTCTATGGTAACCGTTATATTCGCGAGGTGGCTGGCTATTCCGCTTTTCGCTTTTGCGATGGCTTTATTGAGCCTCTTTCATATATTCACATCCTCCAAAGCCGAAATCACAAACCCCAGATATATGTGGGCAAAGACAGTCACTATATTTATCGCTGTCCTCATAGCCGAGATATTCCTAAAAATCACCTACACATCCATAGAAACCGTCCTCGCCGGATACACGGGCGAGATAGACCCTCTGACAAAATTAGACTTTTCTTTTTATTTGTTTGTGCTGCCTTTAATAGAAAAAATCTCTATAATGATAATAGTTTATCTGCTGACCATGATTTTATTCAGATATTCTTATGAGCCGCGCAGGGCTATGAACTTTTTTGACAGGTGGCTGGTGTCTTTTATACTGCTGTCGGCTTTTGTGCTGGTGTCCATCCTAGTCTACAAATATATACACGAAAAGACTGAGACCTATATAGGATTTATGGATATATACGGCGTCTTCCTGCCTATAGTCTGCACCTTTGTGCTGGTGTGGGTGTATGTGACGGCGGCTATGTTTATCAGGCACGCCAAAACCAATGCCGTGTTGTTTTTTATATTTCTGCTTTTGGGCGTCCTGCTCAACACCATAACCCCGCCCGTAGTGCATAGGGTGTTTTACAGACCTAATGAAAGCGGTATACAGGAAAAATTCGCAGGTATACACGCAGACGTCACCAGAAAGTCATTCAACCTGAACAATCTGCATTACAGCACTTTGAATCTCGTCACCGACCACAATGCCGCTTTTGTATTGTCAAATACCTTCTGGCAGGACGAGCATCACTTTGTAAAAGAAATCAGCGAACACCAGACCGTCCTCCCTGTATTCAACATAAAAGACGCCTATCCTATATTAATACCCAGCGCCGACGGTTCTTCAGACCCTTATTTGATAGCGCCTAGAGAAAGCACTGAGGGCAAAGACGAGATATGGGACGTCAAGCATTTTAGAAACATCTTCGGTTACGGGGCTGTCATAGGCTATGCCAATCTGTTCACGGCGGCGGGGTACTCCGAGCTGGCTGTGCATGGATTATCGCCCACAAACGAAAAAATAATCATCAAAGACCCTTATGTGTTTTTCAGCGAAAATTACGATGAGATAGCCGTCGTAAACACAAAAATGCTCATACCTGATTTCGAAAAAAGCGATATTCCCACCCACGCTATGAAGTTTCCGGGAGTGCAGGGAATAAAGCTTACGCGTTTTGCGAGATTTATTTTGTCTTTGGTGAAGTTTGACCACAGATTTTTGTTCAGCTCTTACTACGAAGACGACAGCTTATTGCTGCTGCACAGAAAACCGTCTAGGATTGCAAAGGCCTTGCTGCCGCAGTTTCATTATTCAGAGCCTGTCATGCAGTACATAAAGGGCGAGCTTTGGTGGGAGATGGACGGCTATGTAGGCTCTAAATTTATGCGTATGTCGGAATCCGCAGAGACGGCTTTCGGTAATTATAATTGGTTCAAAGCGCCTATAAAGGTTTTTGTGTCGGCTTACTCGGGCAAAACCGTAGTGGACGTGATAGAGCCGCGCAACCCTTATGTAAAGGTCGCCAAAGCCCTCTATCCGGGCGTATTCAAAGACACCATAAATATGGATATTCAAAAATACCATTATCCTAAAGAGCTGTTTGCGGTTCAGAGCCGGCTGCTGGAGACTTACCACCACACTAATGTCGCCAGCCTGTATTCCGGTCTGCAGAAGCTGCAGCTCTGCGAAACCAATTACCGTGCTTACAAAATGATGGTCTCCGCAAACAGAATATCCCTGCAGAGCCTTTACACCCCCGAAGGCAAAAACACCCTAGCCGCTGAGCTTATAGGATATATAGACCACCAAAAACGACCAAAACTCGCCATGCACAGAATAGACCCTATGTCTGATATTCCTGCGCCTTCCCTCGCCGAAGCCTATCTGTCCAGAAACGAAGAGTTCAACAGGTCGACCACGCTTTGGGATAATCTGCACTCCGCTTACTCAAGCACGGAGATGACTTATCTGCCTATGCAGGATGACGGATTGTACGCCGAAGCCGTATTCATAGAGCCTGAACAGAGACCTACCCCTGTATTGGGTCAGGCTATAGTGATAGACAGGGAAACGGTCAAAATGGGGCATACCATAAACCAGCTGATTTACAGCGTTGCGGGCGAAGTCGAAGAAGCGGGCAGCGTCTTGTCTCAAGAAGAAGAATATAAAAACGTATTGATGAAGGCTTATGATTATTTCTTGCAGGCGGAACAAGCCAGAATACACAACAACTCTCAAGAATACCAGCAAAATGTCGATAAAGTAGGAGAGGCTCTGCAAGGAGTTTCGCAAAAATACTAAGGACAAAAAATGACCTCAGAAAGGGCAATGCTGATAAGACGGGGAAACGAGCTGTTCAACAAAAGAGATTACAAAAACGCATTAAAAATATTTATAGCTGTCGACTACAAAGAGGGTATAGGGCGTATAGCCTCCGTTATGGAGCATGAGCAAAAAGATATGCCTTCCGCTTTGAGATTGTATAAGAGAGCCGGTATGACAGCCAATGTAGAAAAAATCGCCTACGACATGGCTCAGACTGTAAGACTCCTCATAAAAGAGGACAAACAGCTGGAAGCCTCGCAAAAAGGCGAGAACTACGACAGCGGCAGCAAGATTTCGGGGCAGTCTCCGTCCATGCTGCCTCACGAAGCTTTAATCAAAGCTAAGGAAAAGCTGGGAATAAAAGACGACAAGATTGCCAGATACCACAGCCAGAATATCAGCCCTTGGCGTCCTGAAGTGATTTCAAAAGAAGATTTGGATAAATTCAAAAAGAAATAGGTTTGCAATGATAAACAAGGCTTTATTGTTTTTTTTGATGATTTGCGCAATAAAAAATGTCTACACGCAGTTGAAACCGGGAGACTTTGCCGATTACTCGGACAGGGTCGCCGATTCTTTGAGCAGGGATTTGATAGAAAACTTGGACGGTTATCATTCTTATGTTAATTGGTCTAAGGGAGAGCTGGTTTCTGAGTTTAATATACCCATCACCTACAACGACAGAAACATAGGAAGAAACAATCACAATCTCACAGAAAAACTAAAAGAAAGAATACTGCAGTTTTTGATAGGCGCTGTCACTAAAGTGAGGGTGTCTTCGGCTTATGATTTGGAGGATGTTTTCCAGAGAGACCAAAACGCCCAAGTTTATGTGCTGTCTATATTGTACGACAGGCATTTGGAAAACGCCGTCATCAAAAATTCCCGTATGCAGGGCAGAATCAGCGTGCCTTTATACGGGGACGACAGCATCACCACCAGCCTCTATCAAAACATAAGGCGTATAAACAGCACACATACCGTAAACAGGGAGACAGCCGGCACGCCTATTTACGACAGCCTGCTAATAGATATGGTGATGTTTCCTAATTTTCAGGCGGCTCTCAGCCCCAGAATCACAGACCAGCAGGGAAATCTCATACACAGCATAGAAACAGTAAATCCCAATATTCTAGGGGCGCAAAGCTCTGTTCATTATGTGACTTCCATTACGGAGGCTTTGAGCCACCCTTCAGCGGGCAGGAACGTTGCTTATATATTGCCGGATTCCATAGAGGGCGGTTCCGATATAGTGCTTTTTGATGAGGATGTGGACAGGATTTTCGGGCAGCAGCGCACTCTCAACAGCATCAAAAACGGCAATGTTATAGTTATAGTGCCGCCAAAATAATGAAGCTGCTAAGATACGACACCCGCAATGTAAGGTCTTTCAAAAGCGACGGAGACTTTATCAAGCCTGACGGATTTTTTAACAATCTCCTGCCTCTGGCAAGGGAGCTTTTTGCAAACTCAAGCTCTCTTAATATTCTGCCTAAGCAGATGTCTCAATGTTCTGAGCTGGCGGAATACTTGTCCGCAGCCCATTCAAACATTATCATCAGCTGGAATGAGCATTTGGAGATGGTGTTTGCTTTTGAGGGCGTATATGCCAGCAGGCGTTTGGACAGGAAATCCGCAGAAAAATGGCATGATATTTTTATGGAGCTGTGCGGGGCTTTTTCTTTGTACAACAGTCTGGGCAAAGATTATGATTGCAAATCAAAAGTAGAAGAGTTTTTCTCCGAACTGGAAATAAGCATACCAAAGGGTATTCTTAGAGTGAGATACACGGATAATTTTTATTTTATACCCTTTGAGTTTTTGGATATGTATGTCTACATAGAAATGAAAGCCGGACAAAACGCCCTCTGCACAAAAAATTTAAAACAAGTATCCATACATTACGACCCGGACCTGCACACAGCCGAAAGCGAGTCGCGGCACACCGTAGAATTATTAAAATTAAGAAACTTCCGGCTCAACTACAAAGACCCGGAACTATTATTAGTGTCTACGCACAGCAGCGTCGCAAACGGCAAATCCTATCTCATAAATGAAGAGCTGGAGAAGAGGGTTCGGCTGGTATCGCCCAAGCTTGCAGTGTTTAATTCATGTATCATCGCCCACCAGCCGGCAGGATTGATACAGCACTTTCTGGATAAAGGCTCTCTGGTGATTGCTTCTCCCTTTTTTACATTGTGCAGCAAGACTATATTTTCCCCTCTTTTGAGATTTTTGGAGAAGGATGTATTGACGGCGTTTTTCTTAATCAGGATATTTTATCCTGATATATACAAATACTTTAGAATATATATTCCATACAGGAGTTAGAATGATAATATTATATGTAGCGCAAAGCATAGACGGTTATATCGCCGATGAGAAGGACGGATTGGATTGGCTGCCTGAAATCATGCCCAAAAAATTCGCCGAGAACTACGAAAACTTTATAAAATCCATAGACATAGTGGCTATGGGCAAAAACACCTACGAACATATAATCACCAAACTCAGCCCCGATGTTTGGCCTTATCCCGAGCAGGAGTCTTATATCTGGACGAATCAAAAAATCGACCACGAAAAATGCATAGCAGAAAACAAAGACGTAGCCGATTTCGCATCCGAACACAAAGACAAAAGAATATGGGTGGTGGGCGGAGCTAATTTTATCAATCAATGGATAAAAAAAGATTTGATAGATATGTATATCATAGCCACCGCGCCTGTATTGCTGGGCGAAGGGATAAGATTGTTCGACAATCACAAAATCCACCTCGAAGTGGACAGCGTGCTGCAGGACGGCAACCTCACCCAAATCAGCTATAAAAGAGTAAAATATTGACAAACAAGGCTGTAAAACAAGTTGCTCCACAAGGGCCGGCTATTACACATAAAAGCAGGCTTTTTTGCTGTGTTGTTTTTAGCTCCTGCCTTTATGCGTGGGCGGTTTACAGCAAAATATAAAGTTTATTGACAAAAAAATACAATATAATAATTGTTCAGAGGAGTTATAAGTAATAATAAAATTAGTCAATCCAGACACCAAAGAATTTTTGTATACAAAAACAGGATTTTCTGTAACCACAATGTTTTTTCAACTCTAGTGCCTTTATACAGGGGCGAAGGCAAATTCTTTTGGAAATTTTTAGGCTTGTCTATAATAACGTTAGGCATATATGCTATAGTGCAGCGGTTTGTATACAACAAAGGATTCATACAAAGAAAATTACTGCAGGGGCGGCAGCCTGCCTCCCAGCGCGACAAAGAGGTGCTATTAATTCGAGGTGTTTATACAGAATATGTTTTTGATGGTGCGTATACAAATCTCAGACCTTTTAAGCCCAATAGGACAGGCTATTATATATGGCTGGGCATTAACATTTTATACTTGATAATAGAAATTTACAATTTAAGCAGTTATTAAACAATCAATACAACAAAAAACCCCTCATAGCGAGGGGCTTTTTTTAGCGGTTGAGTTTTATTTCTATATTTTTGATTCCCAAGTCCATAAGCTGTTGAGGCTCTACCTGCGAAGGCGCGCCCATCATCAGGTCTGTGGCTTTTTGGGTTTTTGGGAAGGCTATGACGTCTCTTATGGAGTCCAGCTCTTGGAACATCATTACCATTCTGTCTAATCCCAGAGCGATACCGCCGTGAGGAGGAGCGCCGTTTGCCAGAGCCTCTAGTAGGAATCCGAATTTTTCCTGCACTTCTTCATCGCTGATATTCAGGAGTTTGAATACTTTTGCCTGCATGGCGCTGTCTATGATTCTTATAGAACCTCCGCCCAGCTCCGTACCGTTGCAGATGACGTCGTAGGCGTTGGCTCTTACTTCGCCGGGATTGCTGTCCATCTTGTCTATATCTTGGATTTGGGGAGGTGAAAGGGTGGTGTACTGATGTCCAGCGGTTGTTTTCCGTGTCTTTTTCGAACATAGGGAAGTCGACTACCCACAGAAATGCGAACTTGTCTTTAGGGCGCAGACCGAATCTGTCCCCGACTTCCAATCTCAAATGACCCGCCGCGTCGTAGACTATCTTGTCTTTGGTGTCGGCGATGAAAAGCAATGTGTAGCCGTTTTCGGCTTTTGTTTGTTTGATTAATTTTTCTTGGATTTCTGCAGAGAAGTATTTTACAATATTGGATTCCAAAGCTCCGTCTTTGACGCGCATCCACGCCATGCCTTTAGCGCCGTAGTTGCCTACATAGCTGATAAGCTCATCCAAATCTTTACGCGAGAGTTTGTCGCCGTCCGGTACAGGCAGGCACTTCACCATTCCGCCCTTTGCCGTTACATTGGTGAACACGGAAAACTCCGAATCTTTGACTATATCGCTGACGTCCACCAGCTCCATCCCGAATCTCATATCAGGTCTGTCTACTCCGTATTTGTCCATAGCGTCTTTGTAGCTCATACGGAGGAATGGGGTCTGTATTTCTTTGTTGTAGACGTCTTTCATAACTTTGGCGAGGAGGTTTTCTATCAAGGTCTGTATGTCTTCAGCCATGAGGAAAGAAGTCTCTATATCCAGCTGTGTAAATTCCGGCTGTCTGTCGGCTCTGAGGTCTTCGTCTCTGAAGCATCTGGCTATCTGGTAGTATCTTTCTATACCGCCCACCATGAGCAGCTGCTTGAAAATCTGAGGCGATTGAGGGAGGGCGAAATATTCGCCTTTATGCACTCTGGACGGAACTAAGAAATCTCTAGCGCCTTCTGGGGAGGATTTGGTGAGGATAGGGGTCTCCACTTCTAAAAATCCGTTTTGCTGCATGGACTCTCTGATGCTGTTTGTGATTAGGGAGCGTTTTAGGAGGTTGTCGTACATGAAAGGCGACCTGATGTCCACATATCTGTAGCTGAGCCTTGCCTCTTCGTTGACCTTTTCGTGGGAGGTAATGTCGTCCCTTTATTTATTTATTTACTTACACAATTTAATTCAATTCAATTTTGTGTTATGGATTGCACTGTCTGTATTGTGTTTGGGACCTCCTCGAAAACGACATGATCTCATGGGTTTATCTTAATCAATACATTTCAAGATATATATAAAAGTTGATAGGAAAAAAAGATACCAAATAATTTTCTATTAAACTGTCAGTCTGTGCTGAGAGCTCATGCACCATCACAGGCCAGGTGACACGTGGACACAGCGCGTGTCCGATGATGGACACATGGCCTTTAGCACCCCGGTCTCTCCAGACAAAGACAGTAGCTAGCCTGATGAGCTAACCCCCAGGATAGCTAGCAGGCTATCCCGCGTTTCAAAGAGTGGATCCAAACCCAAGCAAGGGAGCAAACTTTAGCGTGTCCACTTACCCCGTTTGAAATCCCTATCCGACCGATGCTTAAG
>MDSP01000225.1_pt1 | contig 12612 bp, 12 predicted proteins | sample 1005811 | NCBI WGS metagenome assembly MDSP01 (sample SAMN05526596, study PRJNA338239) | gut metagenome | isolation source: stomach gut content | host: Naso elegans | place: Saudi Arabia: Red Sea | collected 2011-04
AGGCGAACCAGCAATTGATAGCTTATTTTATTGCACGCCTATTGTAAATGCATTTGGCGAAGATGACTATGCTTACTATTGGTCTGGAACAACACATGATGACACATCAGCAAGCCCAATTGAATATAACGCAGCTAGTTATATGGTATTTGGTAATGCAATGGGAGAAATGAATGGTCAGGTTGTTGATGCTCATGGTGCGGGTTCTCAAAAAAGTGACCCTAAAACTGGAGATAGAGCAGATTATCCTGCACCAGATTCTAATGCACCACAAGGCGACGAGCAACGTGTATTTAACATGGTTCGTCTAGTTAGAAGTGTAGATTAATTTGTAGGGGCGGTATATAATGACCGCCCCTACTGTTATTGTGCCTCTTTATAATCATTTGCCACATACATTGGCGTTTTTAAGTTTTGGATATATTTACTAGTAATCATATCCTTATTTTCCCCACTGAAAAATTTCCACATTTCACGTACAAACTCAACCGATGCAATAGTATGTGAATACTCATACACAAACTCTTGCAAATACGCTCTAAAATCTAGTGGGTTATGCTCATAATCGTATCGATAATTTTCTTTTATGTAGTTGATAGTTTTTTCTTCGTCTTGTGCCATTATATCCATACATTTACTTAAGTATTTGATATGATTGTTAGTATCATTAAAATGTAGTTTACCAAATTCACGAGCAAGCTCCCCAAGATCCGTCGTGTTGTTTAGGTCAAAGCTATTTGTCTTGTCGATTATTTCCCAGTCGGTATATGTGCATGTGCTTGTTGTCTTCATGTTATCAGTTAGCCAATGTGCAAGTGTCAAAGAAGAAAAATGCACATTTCTTATTACAATTTTAGTGTTGTTGCCCTCTACACCCGTAATTATTGTAAATACAGGGGTAATCCCATTACTTATATACTCACTAATTATTGTAGCCATTTTTGAATCAATTTTGGTGGTAGTTGAAAATACACCTACAATTTTTTGATCGCTTGTATAATCTCCTCTAAATTCAACTATTTCCCTAACCATTTGACCGTCCAAATATAGCTCGCCAGTCGTGCCCATGATAGTGTTCAATTTCCCCACAATACCAACCTCCAGATTTTTTTTGTTTAACTATAAATATTCAATTATTTAAGCATTTAGTACCAAATTAGACTAACATTTTGATTAAATTTTTGCTATAATATTCTAAACAAACTAAGGAGAGATAACTAATTATGCAATTTAAAACAAAAGCTAGTTACAATTTTGAAGATTTAGTGGAAATCATGCAAGTATTACGTAAAGAATGTCCTTGGGACAAAGAGCAAACGCACCTAAGTATTCGTAGCAATTTTCTTGAAGAAACATATGAAGCTATTGAAGCTATTGATACAAACGACCCTATTTTGCTACGTGAAGAACTTGGCGACGTCCTACTTCAAGTGGTTTTTCATAGCCAAATGGAAGCCGAAGTTGGCACGTTTAATATAAATGATGTGTGCGACGGTATTTGCAAAAAACTTATTTATAGACACCCTCATATTTTTGCGAACTTTCACGCCAAAACTTCAGACGAAGTGTTATCAAATTGGGACGAGCTTAAAAAGAAAGAAAAAGGACACACAACAACTGCTGACAGTATGCGTAGTGTGTCAAAAAGTTTGCCTGCTATGATGCGTGCAACAAAAGTTCGCAAAAAAGCTATAAAAGCTGGATTTGACTTTTGTAACGGGCAAGACGCTTTACAAAAAGTTCAAGAAGAACTTACAGAAACAATTGAGGCATACAACGGAAATGGCAATCTGGAAGAAGAAATTGGCGATGTATTTTTCTCACTAATAAACGCTACACTTCACCTAGGTTTTGACCCTGACAAACTGCTTTCTGCAACTTGTGATAAATTTATTGATAGATTTGAATACGTGGAAAATGGAATAATTTCGCAAAATTCTACTATCAAAGATGCTACCGATGAACAAATTATGACGCTTTGGAACGAAAAGAAAACATTGGAAAAGTCTAAAACCGTTGATTAATTTTTAGAAATTTGCTATAATTGGACTAAAAATGTTGTAAGAACAGGAGCGAAAAAAACATGATTGAAATTGTATTAAAAGACGGTACAAAAAAACAGTATGAAAACGGCACAACAGTTCTTGACGTTGCAAAAGATTTAAGCGAAGGTCTTGCTAGAATGGCATGTGCAGGAAAAATCAACGGTGAAATGGTTGACCTTAGAGCCGAACTTACAGACGGCTGTGAGCTTGAAATCGTAACATTTAGTGACGATTCTGGAAAATGGGCGTTCCGCCATACTGGGGCACATATTTTAGCACAAGCAGTTAAAAACTTATATCCATCAGCAAAGCTTGCTATTGGTCCTGCTATCGAAGATGGTTTCTACTATGACTTTGACGTTGAAACACCTTTCACTGAAGAAGATTTTGCTGCAATAGAAAAAGAAATGAAAAAAATTGTTAAAGCAAAATATCCAATCGAAAGATTTACGTTGCCACGTGAAGAAGCTATCGCAAAAATGGAAGAAATGGACGAGCCATACAAAGTTGAGCTTATTCGTGACTTGCCAGAAGGCGAAGAAATTTCTTTTTACCAACAAGGTGATTTCGTTGACCTTTGTGCTGGACCTCACCTTATGAGCACAAAACCAGTTGACGCAATAAAAATATTGTCATGTGCAGGTGCATATTGGAAAGGTAGCGAGAAAAACAAAATGCTTTCTCGTATTTATGCAACAGCATTTCCAAAAAAAGCTGAGCTGAATGAATATTTGGAACGCCTTGAAGAAGCAAAAAAACGTGACCACCGTAAACTTGGTAAAGAGCTTGAACTATATACGTTTCTTGACGAAGGTCCAGGGTTTCCATTTTTCTTGCCAAAAGGTATGGTGCTACGCAATACATTGCTTGACTATTGGCGTGAAATCCACAAAAAAGCAGGTTATCTTGAGGTATCAACACCTATCATTTTGAATAAAGACCTTTGGCTAACAAGCGGACACTGGGATCATTACCGTGAAAATATGTACACAACTGTAATTGATGATATGGATTTTGCAATCAAGCCAATGAACTGCCCAGGCGGTATGCTTGTATACAAAACTAAACCACATTCATATCGTGATTTGCCACTAAAAATGGCTGAGCTTGGACTTGTTCACCGTCACGAACTTTCGGGGGCACTACACGGGCTTATGCGTGTGCGTAACTTTACACAAGATGATGCACATATTTTTATGTTGCCAGAGCAAATTAAAGACGAAATCAAAAATGTTGTTCGCCTAATTGACGAGGTGTATAAAGCATTTGGATTTACGTATCACATCGAGTTGTCAACTCGTCCTGAAGATAGCATAGGGGAAGATGACGCTTGGGAAATGGCTACTGAGGCACTTAGAGATGCTGTTAGTGAGCTTGGCTATGACTTTAAAGTTAATGAGGGTGATGGGGCATTTTATGGGCCAAAGCTTGACTTTAAACTACAAGACTGCTTAGGACGTACGTGGCAATGTGGTACTATTCAGCTTGACTTCCAGTTGCCAGAACGTTTTGAGCTTGAATATACAGGGTCTGACGGCGAAAAACATCGTCCTGTTATGATACACCGTGTTGTGTTTGGTAGTATCGAGAGATTTATCGGTATCATCACAGAGCACTTTGGGGGCGGTTTCCCAGTTTGGCTTGCACCAACGCAAGTTAGAATATTGCCTATTTCAGACAAGTTCCAAGAGTACGCAGAATCTGTTTCAGCACAACTTGATGAGCTTGGTATACGTGTTGAAATTGATGACCGTTCGGAAAAGCTTGGGTACAAAATACGTGAGGCACAACTTAGCAAAGTGCCATACTTCTTAATTGTTGGAAAAGATGAGCAAGAAAACGGTACTGTTTCAGTTCGTAGCCGTGAAAAAGGTGACGAGGGTAGTTTGGAACTTGACAACTTTACAAAACGTGTGTTGGGCGAAATAAAAGCTAAATACAACTATATGCTAGACTAAAAAAAAGGGGATATCCCCTTTTTTTATTGCTTATTTAGTTCTAAGGTTTGTCACTTCTTCCACTGATAAACCTGTTTTTTGTGCAATCGTGTCGTCATCTAACACATCTAAAAGTGCAGTCGCAAGCTCTATTGTTTTTTGATTTGCACCGTTACATAAAATGTAAAAAATGACAAATTGCCTTTTTAGACCTCACCCCTAACAGCTAGGGTATACTGTTAAACAATCAACCTATTTCACTAAAAATCTAGTCTTTATCAATAGATATTCTTTTGCTTAACAGGCATTTCTAATAAAATCCATAAAGTACAATTATAGTAATCTCTTGGGTACTATCAATTTCTTTACAGATTAATAATATTACAAGTATTCCCTTATTACATTTATTTATACAACAAAAACATAAATTTTTTTGGTACTTTTGTTTTTTTTGCCTAGCAGTAAAACACCCTATTTTTCAAAAAGTTTTTCTGCTATTCGCACACTTTCCATAGCATCTTTTGCATAAAAATCTGCCCCAACAAATTCTGCAAGTTCTGGCGTAAGTACAGCCCCACCAACGATAACTTTACAATCCTCGAAGTTTTCACGTATTGCCGCTATAGTGTCTTTCATACTGCTAACAGTCGTTGTCATAAGTGCACTTAGCCCCACAACTTTTATGTTATGTTCTCTAATCGCATCAACAACCGCTTGCACACTAACATCTTTTCCAAGGTCAATAATATCAAATCCGTAGTTTTCCATAATAACTTTAACTATGTTTTTTCCAATGTCATGAATATCTCCAAACACTGTCGCAAGCACGACTTTATTACTACTTTCGCCTTTTGTTATAACTGTTTTAAGCACTTCGAAACTTGACTTTGCAGACTCTGCTGCCTTTATAAGCTGTGGCAAAAACAACTTGCCATCTTCATAATCTTTACCCACAATATTTAGTGCAGGCACAATTTCTCCCTCAATAATTTCAAGTGCTGATACGTTTTCTTTAAGCATCGTTTCAGTTTGGACACGTGCCTCATCTTGCAACCCTTTGATTATAGCATTTTGCAAACTTGACGCCGTAACAACCGTTTCTGATTTTTTTCCACCAGCAGCTGTTACGCTTATTTCCACATTTGAATATTTGTCTATATAAACTTCCGAACTCACATCTTTTCCAATAAGAACTCTATAGGCATCAATCGCCGCAACCATAGATGGGCTGTTGGGGTTCATAATAGGAGCATCAAGCCCATTTTGCATAGCTGCAACAAGCATAGTTTGGTTTAGTAGTGCTCTATTTGGAAGCCCAAACGATACATTACTAACACCTAACACCATTTTTACACCAAGATTTTCTTTAACTAAGCGTATCGCTTTAAGCGTCTCGATAATTTGGTCTTGCTGTGCAGACGCTGTAACCATCAAACAATCTATAAATATATCTTCTTTTGGTATCCCTATTTTTAGAGATTCTTCCACAATAGTTTTCGCACACTCAAATCGCCCCTGTGCCGTTGGTGGAATTCCTGTGTCATCAAGCGTAAGCCCCAAAACTGCTGCTCCATATTTTTTTGCGATAGGCAAAACAGCGTCCAAGCTTTTTCGTTTTGCATTAACCGAATTTATAAGTGGTTTTCCGTTGTATATACGCACTGCTTGCTCAATCGCCTCAAAGTCTGACGAATCAATCTGCAACGGAATATCAACAACCCCTTGAATTCGCTTAACCATATCTTTTAACACTTTTGGCTCATCAATATCAGGTAGCCCCATATTTACGTCCAAAATTGCTGCACCTTCTGATTTTTGACTAATCGCCTCTCTTAAAATATAGTCAATCTCGTTATTTTTAATCGCTTCTTTTAGACGTTTTTTTCCTGTTGGATTTAGACGCTCACCTATAATTCTTATATCCTCAAAATTTACAACTGTTGATGATGAACATATTTTTGAAATGCGAGTGTTTTGTGGCATTTTATACGGAACATCTGCTATCAACTCTGATAATGATTGTATATACATGGGTTCTGTCCCACAACAACCACCAATAACACTTACGCCTAGTTTAGCAAAATCTTTTATATATAGTGCGAATTCTTCCCTTGTTATATTGTAATACATTTTGTCGCCGTCCATTAGTGGTAGCCCTGCATTTGGTTGAACAACAACTGGTATCGTTGCAAGCGTCATAAGCTCCTCAACAAGTCCTGCAAGCTCTTTTGGTCCAAGCGAACAGTTTATTCCAAGCATATCAACGCCAAGCCCCTCAAGCGTAACAACCATCGCCTCCAAACTTGTTCCAAAAAATGTGCGTCCATTCGCCTCAAAACTCATAGTAGCCATAATTGGTAAATCGCAATTTTCTTTTGTTGCAAGAACTGCACATTTAAGCTCATATAAATCCGTAAACGTTTCAAGCAACACAATGTCAACGCCTGCCTTTTGCCCAGCCGCTGCCTGCTCTTTATACACCTCATACATTTCTTCAAAAGATACGTCTCCAATAGGCTCAAGAAGCTTCCCTGTTGACCCTATATCAAGTGCAACATATCTCTCTCCTAATCCAACTTCATCTATCGCCTGTCTTGCAAGTTTTACTGCCTCAAGTATAACTTCTTCAACCGTATAATCAGTGTCGTTTATTTTGTATGAGTTTGCTCCAAATGTATTTGTAGTTATAATATTTGAACCAGCTTGTAAATATTTTTTGTGTATATCCACAATTATCTCTGGGTTTGTGAAGTTAAAAAGCTCTGGAACTTCACCAAGTTTTAGTCCTGCATTTTGGAGCATCGTTCCCATCGCCCCATCTAATATTAATCGTTCTTTTCCTATTTTTTGTCTAATGCCCACATCTATCGCCCCTTTTTCTATATTTGCAAGTGCCCTTCATCGCACATGAACTGCACGAGCGTAACCTGTCTTCCTTTTGATTTGAAACTCCAATAAAAGCAGTAACGGACTTTGTTGGAACTAACATTCCGCTTTTTGTTGTGCTAAGTCCGATTCGCTTTCCAGCCATCATCATAGCCAAAATTCCATCTTGAATAGTAAGAGGTACGTCCCCATAACCAGGGCTATACCTCATAGTAAGATGTTCATTATCGTTTAGTTTTTCTATAATTTCACGTTCGGCGTTATCACACACACTTTCTATAAGCACATTGCAACATGAATTAACTATAAGCGCCTGTGACATAGACAAGCTTTGAGTTTGCCTAATAAACATATCCGCACCCATACCCAAAGTTGCCACCATAACATACATTTTATTTGCATTTTTCATAGTACGCAAAATGTCTTGACCCTCAATGTAAAAATTGTTTGTGCTTATAACTATGCCATTATCTGTGTGTGATATATCAAATAGTTCAAGCAACACTTTTGGTGCACACTTTTGCTTGAGTTGCTCATATGTGTCCAAAATATCCGCTTTCATATCATCATCTGCCTGCTCATACGGCATAGACATATATCGCAAAACTTCTTTTGTAACAAACATTTAGTTTTTTCCTTTAAGGCTATATAGAGGCCCTCGAATATTATCCATAATTTGTTTAGTTATGTGCGGTTTATTCATCGTATACAAATGTATTCCATCAACACCATTTGCAAGTAAATCCAAAATCTGTTGTGTTGCATACGCAATTCCAACTTGTCTAAGTGCATATGCGTTATGCTCATAAGCCTCAACAAGAGTTTTTACGTTTTCTGGTATAGTTGCTCCACAAAGTGTTGCCATTCTTTTTAGTTGTTGTGCCGAAGTAATAGGCATAACCCCTGCAACTATTGGCGTAGTTATTCCTGCTTCTCTAACTTTGTTTCTCCACTCATAAAAAGTTGCATTGTCAAAAAATAATTGCGTAATAAAAAACTCTGCCCCTGCATCAGCTTTAATTTTCAGATTTTTTATGTCCTCCTCTAAATTTGGTGCATCAGGGTGAACTTCTGGATAACAAGCACCTGCAACACAAAAATCACTATAATTTTTGATAAACTCTGTAAGCTCTGAGGCATATTTAAAATCACCAAGTTTGTTATCACCAACCAAATCCCCTCTAAGTGCTAATATGTTTTGTATGCCTTCATCTTTAAGACGTGTAAGCACGTTTGTTATCATGTCGTCAGTATCTCCAACACAAGTTAAATGTGCAAGCGATGGAATGCTATATTTTTTTTGTAATAGTGATGCGATTTCTACAGTGTTAGACTGGCTGCTACCAGACGCTCCGTATGTAACGCTTATGAAGTCTGGTCCAAGTGGGGCTAATGCATCAATTGTATCATATATTTCTGGCAACCAATCGCCTTGTTTTTTTGGTGGAAAAATTTCAAAAGATAGTACTGGCTTATTTTCTTTAAACAAATAATTTAATTTCATAATACACCCTCCAATTTGTAATTTGTATAATTATACCAAAAAAAATACAGCTGGTCTACAAAAAGTAAACCAGCTTTTTTAATTAAATTTCGTCTAAGTCTTCTAAATCTTTATCAAAATCAATATCAACCTCAGCTACTGTTGCTGTTTTGTCTGTTTTTCTAGTTTTAACTTGATTAACTAGATCAGGAATGTTTGCCATAAGCCCTGGAACCATGTCAATAAGTTTTGTTAGGCTATCTTGACCTTTGATATTGATAAGTTGTGTTGTTCCGTTTTGAATAACTAGCATTGCACTTGGCGTAATGTGTGCTCCAAGCCCTCCTGCGTTTGAACCAACAGGACCATCAAGAGAACGCTCTTTGTCTTTGTCTTTCTCTGTAAGTGTTGCCGAACTTTTTGCCCCTGTACCAACACCAAAGCTTACATCAACAAGCGGTACTAAAATTGTATCTGCTATGTGGATAGGCTCTCCAACAACTGTTTTTGTTGTAATAAAACTTTCTAATTCTTTTAAAAGACTGCTCAAACTATTTTCCATCTTCTTCTTCCTCTCTCAATTTGCGTGATTTTTTTGGTTTTTTAGGGAATATCACGTTAAGCACTTCACCAATAAACTTTCTAACATCTTTATCAAATATAAGCATAATTATTAGTTTTAGGAGCTGTGCTAAACTAAATTTCCCTACCATATATAGACTACCCCAAATACCTTTATTTATAAAGTTACCTGTAATTGTACCATAATTTATATAAATAGGTAACAAAACAGATGTTCTTGCTACAAAAAGTCCTGTTTTATCGGGTGTATCTCCACCATATTCAAGGTCAAATCGTAGTTTTTTTGGTAGTATAGTTTTTACCATCTTTGATAAACATATAAATGTTTTTTTGATGGTTGCGTTTCTATATGGACTTTTCATCATAGTAGACAATATTTGTTTTGATTTACTTTCGCCTTGTGGCTCATCATCTACTGGTTCTTCTTGTGACGATTTAATTTTTTCTCGTGCTGTTTTTGGTTCTTCTGGTATCTGCTCTAACAATGGAGTTTCAGGACTTATACCTAAAATGTCAAGTTCCATTTCATCAAGTCCACCAAGCGGTTCAAATTTTGGCTTTGGCTGTTCTTGTGGTTTTGGCTGTTCCTTTGCCTTTGGTTCTTCTTGTGGTTTTGGTTGCTCTTTTGGTTTCGGTTCTTCTTGTGGTTTTGGTTGCTCTTTCGGTCTTCGTTCTTCTTTTGGCTTTGGTTGCTCCTTTTGCATATCGGGTTTTGGCTCATCATCTGGCTTTGGCTGGGCAACTTTCGGCTCTTTAGGTTTAGATTTTTTCTTTGGACGTGGATACAACTTTTTATTAAATATACTAACTTTTAGCTTGTTTTTCTCTTTGGTAAAAAACTGTACCCTCAATAAAGATAGTATATAAATATCTAACTCCACTATAAGTTCTTCCCACTTTTCCACGTATATATCATATTTGTTGGGCAAAAATAAAATTAACGCTATAACAGTGACTATTAAAAATAGTATAGCCAACAATAAAAATTTTATCAACTGCAAAATAAAAATCATATTTACTCCTTCACTTCACGCAACAAAGTATCATACGTAAATGTTTGTTTATTATACATTTCATCAATAAGTAATCGTAAATACTCTATTACCGTATCTTTATCTTTAGTGACTCCCAACAAGTAGCTATTTTTATAGTTAGTAGTTAAATATTTGCCCTTAATAATTTCAAAACCTAAACTATTATACGGACTTGTGCATAGAAAATACAAATTTTTTGGGTATTTTCCTTTTTTAATCCTTTTGAGCGAATACACTTTTACCCGATTGCTAACTTTAATTTTTTTAGAAATTTTCACTCATATATTACTCCTTACAAAATTAATTTTTCCTTATAGAATACTTTACCATGTTTTTAGGATATAATACAAGTATATGGTAAAAAAAACTAGGGGGAATTTTATGTTTGACTATTTAATTTCGATGATTTCATCATCTGCTGTATCAATAATTACGTTTATGTTGTTTGTGGTGTTTTATAGATTGTACCATAGAATAACAATCCGATTTATTAGTACACTCGGAAAAGGTGTTCCTGATATTATAGAAGAATTTAATTCGGCACTTAGAACACCTCTTAAATACGCTTGGTTTATAACAGGTGCATATTGTGCTGTTCTTGTTTCGCCACTTATCAACTTATCTATTTTTAGTCGTGTTTGGCTCACCCAGTTGTATCAAATGCTTTTAGTTTTTTGTGTCACATACGGGGTATACAACACCGTTTCAATTTATGAAACTATTTTGCTAAACGTTGGAAGTAAATTCACACTACTTGATAATTCACTACTTATTAGATTTTCCGTTAAAGTTGCAAGATTTTTTATAGTTGTAATTGGTGTTGGCGTTGCTTTTGGGCAGTTTATTACCAACTTAGACACAATTCTTACAGGGGTTGGGCTTGGTGGTGTTATATTTACTGTTATTGCAAAAGACACTCTTACTAACATACTAAATGGCGTTATGCTTATGGTTGAAAGCCGTTTTCTATAGGCGACTGGATAGAAGTTTCTTCTCTTGAAGGCATCGTTGAGGACGTAAGCTTTAGAAGTACACGAATACGAACATTCACGCAAGGTATAGTTGTTATTCCAAACACAACTATTTCCAATGACAATATAATCAACTGGTCGGCTATGGAAAAGCGCCGCACCAAGTTCTCAATCGGTGTAACGTATGACACGCCAAGAGAAAATATCGAACTTCTTGTAACTGAAATCAACTCACTATTAAATTCTAACCCAAAAATTGAAAAAGATACACCACTTGTATATTTTAATAGTTATGGAGATTTTTCGCTTAATATCGAGGTCATATATTTTTCACTTGAGGTGAGTTTGACGCCGTATAGCTTACTCAAAGAAGAAGTTAATATCGCAATTCTTGACTTGGTGCGCCAACATAAAATTGAGATTGCATTTCCAACTCAAAGTGTTATTATGGAACAAGGAAACTCATAATTTTGCAGACAAAAAAAGAGCTGTGCGTCAGCTCTTTTTGCCTTACTCTTTTGGATTCACCTTAAATACTTTAGCCAATACTTTACGCACAAATTTTGGCGGAGTTATAACTTTAATTATCATATTTTCACCCCCTAGACCCCTGTTACTTCATGTTATTCTAGTACGTGAAAAAGTGTTCCCTTTTTTTTATAAAACTTTTAAAATTTCCCTTTTCTTCAAAATAAAGCTATCTGACGTGCTAAAGTTGTCAACCTTGTCAATTTTTATGTCCGTTAAGTCAAAGCATTCTGTTAATTGCCCAGGCTCTCCAGCCATAATATAAATTTTGTCTGCAATAAGTATAGCCTCATCAATATCATGCGTAATTAGTAGCGCTGTCATGTTCATAGTATGCACAATGTCAAGAAACCACGCTTGTATTTGCCCTTTTGTTATACAATCCAGTGCACTAAACGGTTCATCTAACAACATAACACTACTATTAAATAAAAAACTCCTCAAAAATGCACTACGTTGACGCATACCGCCTGACAATTGATGTGGATACTTATACATTGCATCAGTAAGACCAAACACTTTCGCATATCTTAATACTTCGTCATGTGCCTGTTGTTTAGGTACTTTTTTTATAACAAGTGGCAATGCTATATTGTCAATTACCTTTTTGTATGGCAACATCAGATCTTTTTGTTGCATATATCCTACATTTCCGCTTACGCCAGTAATATCTTTCCCTTTTAATAAAACACTGCCACTATCAGGGGTTTCAAGACCCGATAATATATTAAATAAAGTGGTTTTCCCAATCCCACTTATACCAAGAAGTGCAACTATTTCACCCTCTGCAACTTCAAGGTTGATATTTTCAATAATTTGTCGTTCATCATATTTTTTACTTATATTCTTCCCTGCAAACATAGTTGCTCCTTATGGCAAATAATCATTTGTAAACCCTTGTGTTCCGATTGGCAAACTTATTAGCCCCTCATCATACATCCAATCATAAAAATTTCCCCATCTTGTGGCATCAATTGTTCCCCATTGAGCTTTATCCGCTTGGTATTCTGATGCCAAAAATTGTTGACTTGCCTTTGCAAGTTCTATATCAATTTCTGGTGCATGTTTTACTAATATTTCTGCAGAAGCTTCTGGATTTTCTATCGCATACTCATACCCCTTAGAAGTTGCCTCCAAAAACAATTT
>MDSP01000226.1_pt1 | contig 12609 bp, 9 predicted proteins | sample 1005811 | NCBI WGS metagenome assembly MDSP01 (sample SAMN05526596, study PRJNA338239) | gut metagenome | isolation source: stomach gut content | host: Naso elegans | place: Saudi Arabia: Red Sea | collected 2011-04
AGAAGTGAGCATTTGGAAGTGCTTCAAGTGTTTGGATTTGATTAGCAAGAAGATAAACTTTGGTAACAAAAAGGGCGATATATTTTTCGCCCTATAACGATTAAAATTCAATGATGTCTCTTAACAAAGTTGTGTTGTCATCTTTTGTTATTATAACATAGTCCCCAACACTAAACTCTACCTCTTTATCGTCATATGAATAAATTGATATTCGTTCATCAAATAGTATTGCAACTTCAAAATCATTTATATCAATGATTTCACCGTAAGCTATAATATCATCTACAACTAGAGGTGTCACTGTCATATTACTGTCGCTTGCCTCAAATTTTTTTAGTCCTGCTTCATCTTCAGAACTTGTTGAAGTGTTTTCGCTTGTAGCAACTTCACTTGAATCCTCACTACTTGAACTTTCACCGCTTGAATTTCCGCTACTTGAACCCCCGCTACTTGAACCCCCGCTACTTGAACCCCCACTTGATGTCATTCCACCTGATTGACTTGTCAAGCCTGAACCTGCTGTTGCCGTATCGCTACTAGTTGACCTATTTGAAACAATGGCATTCATTTGACGTGTCACACTTCCCGTATCAATATTTTGAAAAACAGACACTGCCACTACTACGCCCACTCCTGTTAACGCTGTAACCATTAATTGTTGTTGGTCTTCCTTTTTTATCATAAAACCCCTCCTCTAAAAAATTATTATCTATTTATAATTTTGAGTTTTGGCGACTAATTTCGCCTTGTACGAGCAAGGTATTATTCTCATAATATTCATTATATGCTTATTACAAGTCCCAGTAATTATAATTTTTTTATTATTTATAAGTCCGTTGTATGCTATTGTAGCAACTTTAGTTGGTGACATAACAAAAATGTTAGCTAACGATGATTTTTTTATGTCAGACCTTTTTTGGAAATTTGTTTTTGTTGTACCTGGGCATAATACACTAACCTGAATTTTATTATATCGTAGCTCTTCACCTAAAGCAAGAGATAGTGATATAACATAAGCTTTTGAAGCGTAATAAACTGCCATATAAGGGCCTGGAACGAACCCTGCCGTTGATGCAACCTGAAGTATTTTTGAATTAGGTGGCATAAGTGGTATTAGTCGTTTAAGTAACAATGTTGATGCAAGTATATTTACATCTATAACATTTAAATCATCTTCAGCAGACATCTCATCAAATTTTCCAAATGTTCCAAGGCCTGCATTATTTACAAACAATGTTATTGATAAATTTATAATCTTTAACTTGTTTACAAAAGCTTCAATCTCGTCTTCATATAGTAAATCGACTTTATAAGTTAAAATGTTTACTTCATACACTTCTTCAATTATAATTCGCAGTCTATCAAGCCTTGCAGTGTCTCGTCCTGTAAGTATCAAGTTGTAGCCCTCTTTAGCAAGCTTTAAGCTTAAAGCAGCCCCAATACCACTACTTGCACCCGTTATCAATGCATATTCCATAGTGTTTCCTCTTTTCATCTAGTATTTTGACATCATAATACTACAAATTTACTTAAAGTTAAAGTAAAAAAATAAAAAAACTGTTTATAAATAAACTTTTAGGGCAATACTTAAAGTGGTTGATTGATTTTTACACCATTATGTGGTACAGTTTATAATAGCATAAGTAGAGAAAGGGGCTTACATATGTGTGGAATTTGTGGCTTTTTAGACAAACAACTTAATAGTAAGACTGAAATACTAAATAAAATGATGGACAAAATTATACACCGTGGACCTGATAGCGGCGGCGAATTTATAGATGATTATGTTGGACTAGGTTTTAGACGACTTAGTATAATTGACTTAGAAGAAGGTTCGCAACCGTTATTCAATGAAGATGGTAGATACACTTTAACATTTAATGGTGAAATTTATAACTATAAAATGATACGCCAAAAACTAATAGACAAAGGGCATATATTTACAACTCATACCGATTCTGAAGTTTTGATACACGGATATGAAGAATATGGCACAGAATTATTATCACATTTGCGAGGAATGTTTGGTTTCGTAATATGGGACAAAGTTGACAAAGTGTTATTTGGAGCACGTGACTTTTTTGGAATAAAACCTATGTACTACTACAATCATGAAGGTACATTTGTTTATGGCTCTGAAATAAAATCAATACTTGAACACCCTGAAGTACCACGTGAACTAAATGAAGATTCACTTGAACAATACCTAACGTTCCAATACTCAGCAACACATGAAACATTTTTTAAAGGTATAAAAAAACTTCCACCAGGACACTTTTTTATACTAAAAGACGACGTACTAACAATTAAACGTTACTGGGAACCAACCTTTAATGAAACTTCAGGTTCACTTGAAGACTTTGTTGATACAATTGATGAAACTATTAAAGGTTCTATCGAAGCCCATAAAGTAAGTGACGTTGAAGTTGGTTGCTTTTTATCAAGCGGGGTAGATTCAAGCTACGTTGCAAGTTGCTTTAAGGGCGACAAAACATTTACAGTTGGATTTAACAACAACGATTACAACGAAATTAGTTATGCCCAAGAGCTTTCAAAAGAAATTGGTATAGAAAACTTTCACAAAGTTATTACACCAACTGAATATTGGGACGTTCTCCCAAAAGTTCAATATCATATGGACGAACCGCTTGCCGACCCGTCTGCAGTTGCACTATATTTCGTTAGCCAGCTTGCAAGCGAACATGTTAAAGTTGTACTTTCTGGTGAAGGTGCAGATGAACTTTTTGGTGGATACAACATATACAAAGAACCTGTTGATAACTCACGGTATCGTAAGTTACCTCAAGCGGTTAGAACATTCTTTGCAAAAGTTGCACAAGCTATTCCATTTTCTTTTAAAGGAAAAAACTTCTTAATTAGAGGGGCAAAAACTATTGAGGAAAGATTTATAGGTAATGCATTTATTTTTAGTGAAGATGAGAGAAAAGAAATTTTGAACGTCCGAACAAAAGCAATATCACCATTTGAACTTACGCAACATTATTATCAAAAAGTGTCAAATAAATGTGACGTTACAAAAATGCAGTATCTTGATATGCACATGTGGCTTGCAGGTGATATTTTGCTTAAAGCCGATAAGATGAGTATGGCTCACTCGCTTGAACTACGTGTTCCATTTTTGGACAAAGAGGTGTGCAACATAGCAACTAAATTGCCGTTACAACATCGAGTAAACAAAGAAAATACTAAATATGCTATGCGACTTGCAGCAAATAGAAACATGCCTGAAGCAACTGCAAATAAGAAAAAACTTGGATTTCCAGTTCCGATAAGAATTTGGTTAAAAGAAGAGCCTTATTATAGCATAGTTAAGACTCATTTTGAGAGTGCATCTGCAAAAAAATACTTCAAACCTGAAGCACTGGTAGCTTTGTTAGATGACCATAAACAAGGTAAAGCCGATAATAGTCGCAAAATTTGGACTGTGTTTATGTTTTTATTATGGTATAAAGAATATTTTGAAGTCTAGTTTACAATTGCTACTCCAAAAATTTGTTTTTAAACCGAACAATTTCGAGGCATAAAAAACACTTGAGAATAGAATAAATTTTTGGTAATCAAAGACCATCTCCTATATTTATTGTAGTAGATGGTCTTATCTTTTTTTATAATATCATAATCTCCTAAGTATCGTTTATATTATTGCCCCGAGTTTATTCAGCAAGTAGCATTTTATTAACATTATGTAGGATATATTCTCTATCAGTTGTTACCTCGTAGAATCCTTTTCCACAATATAATCTCTGGATATCAATAGTTCGCATATCGCTTAATTGCAACCTAGTTAACATTCCATTTTTAAAATCGCTTACTGCAATATCTAGTTGAAACTCTGGGTCTGGTGGTAATGAATTAGACTTTACAGACGTTGTAGGGATAATTATAAATTTGCTTTTAAAGTATTTGAATACGTAACACCAGTGCCCTCCATATAGTTCTTTTGGAAATCCTCTTGTAAGATTAAAGTATGCTATTTGGTGCACTCTTGGTAATCTCTTTGGTTTGTAAAACGTTGTTGACGGGTCCCCCGTTTGCTTTGGTGTAAGATGGTCGTAGAAATACGATAGTTGTCCAACATGATACTCCAAATCAGTAACGAAACCTTCCACGTCTGGATAATTTTCTAGCCCTATGAGCGAGTTTGTCACTTTGCCCATTCTTTCTTGTAATATATTTGATTCCATTATAAACCCCCTATTTTTTGTTTCCCTACAATAGTGTATAATGTCTACCTCTATAATACCACATTTAGCACGAAAATAAAAGTATTTTTTTCTGGTATAATTAAGCTATTGTAAATTTAATTTGTAAATACATGGAGTATTTTAGGGTTAAACCGTGATTATACATAGCTTATACAGCTTGATACATAATATTTTAGCTATATATGTAACCAGTTCTTAACATATGATTAACAAGAACTTAACTTTATTTTAGGGGGTAGGGGTGATATACTATGTTACATAAGGCAAACGAAACAATATAAACTATACAATTTTTATTTATAATGGGAGGATAAAATCTTATGAATAAAAAAATCGTTTTACAACTTATGTCAGCAATGTTTGTAGGAACTTTGGCAACTCAAGTTTACGGCTCAAACACTGGCGAAATAGCAATTGTATTTACAAACGACATACACTGTGGTATCGAAAACAACATGGGTTATGCTGGTCTTGCAGCTTATAGAGATGAGATGAAAGAAATTTATGGCGATGACAATGTAGTTTTAGTAGATAGTGGTGACGCAGTTCAAGGTGGGGCTATTGGTGGTCTTACTAAAGGACAGTACATCATTGATATTATGAACGAAGTAAACTATGATATATTTTTACCAGGAAATCACGAATTTGACTATGAAATGCCAAGATTTTTTGAGCTTATGGATATGCTAGATGCGGAAATTATTGCTTGTAACTTGATTGACCTTTCAACAGGCGACCAAATTTATAGCCCATACGCCCTAACACATCACGGTGAAACTACAGTTGCATATATCGGTATTATTACGCCTGAAACTTTTACAAAATCAACACCTGCTTATTTCCAAGATGAAAATGGCGAATTTATTTACAGTTTGTCTGAGGACACTACTGGGCAACGTCTATTTGATATCGTTCAACAATCTATTGACGACGCAATCGCTGATGGTGCAGACTATGTTATCGGTCTTGGACACCTTGGAATCGAAGAAACTGCTGCTCCTTGGCGTTCAACTGACGTTATCGAAAACACAACTGGGTTTGACGTGCTAATTGACGGACACTCTCATTCACTTGTGCAAGGTGAAATTGTTAAAGATAAAGATGGAAATGACGTTATCGTTACTCAAGCTGGAACAAAATTTGACGCTATCGGTTTGGTTGTAATCAATCCAGAAACTGACACTATTACAACTGATTTAATTTATGAATATGACGGCAGAGATGCAAAAGTTCAAGCGTTTATTGACGGAATTAACGAAGAATTTGACGGCTTGTTAAATACAGTTGTTGCACAAAGTGAAGTAATGCTTTCAGTAAACGACCCTATTAGTGGCGAACGTATTATTCGTAACAATGAAACAAACTTAGGTAACCTTAGTGCCGATGCGTATAGAACTTTGCTTGATACAGATATCGCACTTATAAATGCTGGTGGAATTAGAGCTGATGTTCCTGCTGGTGATATCACAAACAACCAAATTATTGACGTTCACCCATTTGGAAACGATGCAACTTCTGTTTTGGTGACAGGGCAAGTTGTTTTGGACGCACTTGAAATGGGTGCTCGCAACTATCCAAGTGAAAATGGTGGATTTTTACAACCATCTGGATTAACTTATGATATTGATGTGAATGTTCCAAGTTCTGTTATGACAGACGACCAAGGTTCTTTTGTTAGTGTTGATGGTGAATATAGAGTTAAAAATGTAATGGTTGGTGGTGAACCTCTTGACCTTAACAAAGAATATTCTGTTGGTTCACACAACTATATGTTGCTTTCTTACGGTGACGGAATGTCTATGTTTAGAGGTTCAACACTGCTAAAAGATAAATTTATGGTTGATAATGAAGTGTTAATTCACTATATTACAAATAATTTAGGTGGCGTTGTTGGTGAAGAATACAGCAACACTTACGGTCAAGGACGTATCGGTATAATCGGTCTTGATGAAGAAGTTGTTGAAATTACGACTGAAAGCGTAGTTGAAACTGTTGTTCAAGACACTACTCCTGCTGTAGTTGAAACAGTTGTTCAGGAAACTGCTCCTGCTGTAGTTGAAACCGTTGTTCAAGAAACTACTCCAGTTGTAGTTGAAACAGTTAGCACAACAACTTATACGGTTGCATCTGGCGACACACTTAAAAAAATTGCACTAAACCTTTTAGGTAGCGAAGATCGTTACACTGAAATTTATGAACTTAATACGGGTATATTAAATAGTCCAAACTTAATATACGTTGGGCAAGTTTTAACAGTACCTACAAAATAGATGAAAGCTCCCAAACGGGAGCTTTTACTATCTCTAATTTAGTTGCCACCTATTTCATCCCAACCATATGACGCCTTATAGTATAACTTACCGTTACATAACATAAAATGTAAAAAATGACAAATTGCCTTTTTACACCTCACCCCTAACGGCTAGGGTACACTGTTAAACAATCAACCTATTTCACTAAAAATCTAGTCTTTATCAATAGATATTCTTTTGCTTAACAGGCACTTCTAATAAAATCCATAAAGTACAATTATAGTAATCTCTTGGGTACTATCAATTTCTTTACAGATTAATAATATTACAAGTATTCCCTTATTACATTTATTTATACAACAAAAACATAAATTTTTTTGGTACTTTTGTTTTTTTTGCCTAGCAGTAAAACACCCTAACATCGAGGTGATTTTATGTCCAACCTAAAAATCAACTGGCATTACCTATCTCTATCTATTAATTTAGTATTTATCATCAGTTATCTTTATCCTGCTGAGACTCTATCAAACGGTATAATAATAGGCTTCCCACTAAAGTTTCTAAAACTATACAACTTTAATGATACTTATAATTTATTTTCTACATCTCATTTATCTATTGCCCCATTTGTTGTAAATGTTTTGATTATTTATTTTGTACTCACCAGAACAAAAAATTAAAGCTCCCAAATGGGAGCTTTCACTATCTCTAATTGACTACAAATTTAGTCGTACTTCCTGTTGTTGATGAATACACCTCTAATTTCGCTCCAATTCGCTCTTTAAGCTCCTCAACATGCGAAATAACCCCTATAAGCCTACCACCAACTTGCAAGTCTACAAGCGTGTCAACAGCACTGTCAAGCGACTGTGGGTCAAGCGTGCCAAACCCCTCATCAATAAACATCATGTCAAGGTGTATCCCACCCGAGTTTTCTTGGATAACGTCTGATAGTCCAAGTGCCAACGCAAGTGATGCCTTAAATCCTTCGCCACCAGACAAAGTTTTTGCGTCCCTAATTTTTGACGTATATTCATCATACACTTCAATATCAAGCCCTCGTTGACCAGCGCCTTTACCATCTTTACTATCTTGTCTTCTCAAACTGTATCTATTTGCTGTCATTTTTGCAAGTCTAACGTTTGCCCTGTCAATAACTTGGTCAAAATACATACCTAACACATAATTTTCATACGTTACATACGTTCCTTTTCCATTTGCAATATCACTTATATCACCTATAAGTCGATATTCTTTTTCAACTTGTTGATAGTTTTTGTTAGCTTTTTCAAATTGCGTACCAATTTCTTTAATAATATCTCTGCTACTAACTACTGATTGTTGCTCATTTAACAACTGATTTCTTTTAGTTGTTGTTATTCCAAGCTCCGCCATAACGTCCAATATATCTTTGTTTTTGGCGTTTTGCTCTTGCTGCACCGTTAGCTGTGCCTGTGTTTGCTCAAGCTGATTGTTAAGCTCTACAATCTTTGTATCTGCTTGAATTATATTTTTCTTTATGTCATTTATCGCAGTTTCTATTTTAGTGTATTGTTGTTCTTCTTCTATAATTTGGCGTGAAATATTTGTTATACGTCTACTTACTTCGGCTTTTGAAATGTTTGGTATATCTTTTTGTATTGCGATAAGCTCAGTATTTATTTGTGCTATGCGAATTTCTATATCTTGCTGTGTCAAGCCATTTGGAACTTGAGTTATAGTTATTTTTTCGCCTAATTTGGCTATTTGTTGTTGTAGTTGTTTTCCAATAATCGTAACTTCTTTTGTTAGATTTGAAGTATATTCACTTGGCAAATTATCGTATTTTTCTAATTCAGCTGTAATTCTTTCTAGTGCAACTATGTTGTTTTGGTGAAGTACTTGTAACTCATCGTAAGCTTTATTTTTGGCTTGTTCAGCTGGCAAAATTTTATCTTGAAGTTTTTGCAGTTCATCTTTTGATAACACTTCTATTTCTGCTGAAACTTTTGCTGGGTTTGGGTGAGTCGTTGAACCACACACAATACAAGGTTCGCCCTCTTGCAATGTTGTTGCCAAAATTCCTGCCTGCTCATCTCTATAAATATTATTTTGATCTTCATACTCTGTCCTTACCTTATTATAACTTTGTTCCAATTTCTTATATGAATCAGCTTTTTTAGTATGTTCAGCTATATTTTTATCGTAATTGTTGGACATAGTATACAAACTACCAATTTGTTTACGGCTGTTTTCAAGCTCTTGCTTTTGGATTAAAAGTTTGTGTTGTTCCGCTTCACAAAGTTGTGTAGTAAGCACTTCTTGTTGTTCAAACTTAGGAATTACTTCTTCAAGTTTATTTTTTTCTTTTTTGAGTTCATCATGATTTGTAAGTTTTTCTTTGATGTCGGTAAATTGTTGACTAGTTTTTGATAGGTCATTTTGCTTTTCTGTTTTAAAAGTATTGCCTTTTTTGATACTTTGTTCTAGTTGTTCGATTTGTTTTTGGATTTCTTGCAATCGTTTGTTTGCTGTGTCTATAGAAACTTTTTGTTCTGTGAGAGTTGAAATTAGGTTGTCTAGTGTTTGTATGTCTGTAGCATACTGCGTAAGTTGAGTTTCTTGCGATACAACTACTTTCTTAAAATCTAAAATATCTCCTTGAGCTTGACTCGCATATCTTTCTCTTAAAATATAAAGTTCGTTCTCAAGTTGCCCATGAGTATCTTTTAGGCCTTTTGCTCTTTGTTTAAATGCCTCTTGGATTTGCTCAAATAAATATGTGCCAAATATACTTCTAAAAATTTTCGACTTTTCGGTTGTATCTGAGTTTAAAAACTTCCTAAACTCACCTTGTGGCAACATAACAATTTGCTTAAACTGTTGTTCGTTTATGCCCAAAATATTTTCAACTTCTTTTGCAACCCCTGATGTAATAACTTTTTGTTGTGTAATATCTTCAAGCTTTGTTGTTGCCGATTTTGCTTTAGGCGTCAATCTCTTTGTCACTATATATCGTCTGTTTGAAACTTCAAATGTGAACTCAACCGACATAGCTTGTTTATCATCAACAAAATTACTTCTAAAGTTTTGTTGATAGTCACGAGTTTCTCCGCTTCCTGTGGCAAAAAGTGCATAACTCATCGCATCAAAAATTGTTGTTTTACCTGCACCCGTTGGTCCTGTTATAACAAAAATGTTATGTTGTCCAAGCTCCGTAAAATCTATCGTTTGTGCTTCCGCATATGGTCCAAACGCTGTCATAACTAATTTTATCGGTTTCATCTGCTCTCCTCCCTACTCATAACTGCTTCTATAATAGAGTTTACATACTCTTTTTTCTCTGTTGTGTAATCGGTGTGTCCAAACTCAGTATAAAATTCTTCAAATATGACTTCTGGTGTGTTTAATTTTTGAGTGGTAATTTGACTAGGTTCAACGTCTGTTTTAGTTTTGGTGTAAGCTCTTGAAATTTGCATGATATTTGGATATACTTCTCTAAGTTTTCCTATCGGGTTTAGAAGTTCCCCCTCATCAGTAAGTGTTGCTAAAATATAATCTTGCGAACTATTTTGCAACAGCTCGTCCAACGTGCCAGTTATTTTTTTAAAGTCTTTCCTTATTGGCAAATTTATATACGATACTTCTTTAATTTTTGTATCAATTTCGATTACAACTTTTTCTCGCTCATCAAAAGAATATTTACAAAGCGACCCCGAATAATAAATATTTTTGTTGCCGATTTTTTGCTTTTGGTGCAAATGCCCCAGTGCAACGTAATCAAAATCATTAAAAATATCTGCACTTATAATATCCGTTCCACCTATCGCAAGTGGTTTTTCTGACTCACTTGTAACAAAATCTCCCGATATTTTAGACACATATCCATGACATACCAAAAAGTTTTGTGCCATGTCGTCCATTTCAAGTTTAATTAACTCCAAAATGTGCTCCATCGCATCTTGATGAGTTTTGATATCAGTATTTTCAGATATCATTCTAACAAATGAAGGGTCTTTATACGGAACTAAATAAAAATGACAAACTTCTTCATTTTTTATTATTTCTATTCTGTCAAATAACACTTGTTCACTGCCAACCATATACAAACCTTGGCTTTTTAATATGTCACTCCCAAAGCCAATACGCCCCCCACTGTCATGGTTGCCCGAAATCGCAAGCACTTTAATTCCTTTGTTTAGAACAAGTTCAACAAGCACCTCATTAAGCAGTTCGACAGCAACAACTGGTGGCACTGACCTGTCATAAATATCTCCTGCAATTATTATTACATCTGGCTTTTTGTCGTCGATTATGTCAATTAGTGCATTTAGTACATATTTTTGGTCATCAAGCATCGACACATTATTAACTATTTTGCCAATATGCCAATCACTAGTGTGAAAAATCTTCATATTTTGCCTCCTCTTTATAATAATTTTACAGCAATATGTTAAGTTAGCGAAAAATTAATATCTTTGACATATTTACTATATTATGTTATCATTTTATCACATAACAAGGAGGTTGAAAAGAATGAAACCAATCGGATATTACACGAGCATAGAAGCTCTTGAGGGAATATTAGAAATACTAGGAGAGCTTGAAATACCAAATTCATTAAACGACAAAATTACACAAGGCGTTTCGCTATTACAAGAAGTGAAATCTGAACTTCAACAACAAACTAGTGAAACAATTTTAGAAGAATTAAATAATTACGCAAATTTAGCAAAAACAGATTTATCAACATTATCTCAACTTAACGATTGTATGTTGATGTTACAAGGACAAACTGTCCATTATATTGAAGAAACACCGTCAATAGTTATGCCTGATTTGGGGCTTATGACAGAACTTGACTTAATGCCTGAGCTTGATTTGATGCCTGAAGTCGACCTAATGCCTGACTTAGATTTAATGTCTGATTTTGACTTAATGGTTGAATCAACTTCACCTGAGCCAGTTCAAAAAGTTAGTAAAAGACCAGTGCTTGGACAAAAATCTACGACAGTTAAAAATGTAGATTTACCAGCAGTAAATTTAGATTTATTTAGTGACACATTTCATAAACTTTTAGATATTATTGATGAAATAAAAGACCAACCTATGCCAGACTTTACGCAAATGATTTTAACTAGCGAAGAAATGTTTGGTATGATAATAGATTGTGTTGATAGTATTTGCGAAGATATATCTCATTTAGAAGTTGATTATTCTGAGCCATTTAGAAATTGTGTGCATATTTTAGCAAGAGAAACTGAAAACATTAACAATGCATTGGAAAATGGACTAATGCCAGCTGAACAACTTGACCACCCTATTTACAACGAGGCTCTAGCTGTTGCGTTTATAGACGGTTGCGTTCATTCATCAAAATACCATGCATACCCAGATTTAAGTTATTATAGACCATTAAGTATCAAAGAATTTATAAGCCCTAATTATCATGACCCTGAATTTGAAAATCCAAATTTCTACCATGATTATGAGGATATAAATCACTTGAGAGTAGATATAATTGATTTGCCATTGTTCCAATATAAACTAGGGGTTCTTATTAAATGTATGGAGCGTCTTGCTGAAAACCCTTGCGGGGAAGATGCTTGTATATTGATTTTCCCACACAACCCATTGTGGTATAGAGAATTTTGGCAAAAACTTCCTACTATCCGTGATGTAATTAAAGACGATACTTTCTTCTATTTGAACTTTGCTAAAGCACTATTAACTATAGTTGATGAGCTTGACGATGTTCTTGATGCATTGGCTGAAGGTCGTATCAACTGTACAGAGCAAGTGTTGCACGGGGATATATCTCTTAACTTATTTAAAAACTATGCAATTGAGAGAGATGATATCGAGTCAATAGTAGCAGATATGAAAGATTTTATAGATTTTTAGCAAGAAAACCACTATCCCTTTAGGGGAGTGGATGAATTGCTCATTAACTTTAGAAAAATGCCTTGACGACAAGGGATTTTTCGTATAGACTATTTTTGACAAGTAAAATACATGACGAAAACCAAGTCCGTATATTGTCAAATATAATACTAATAACCGTAGGGACTACGGGGATAGCCTTCTAAATTAGAAACAAAAGTTTCTGTACGTAGGAATCCACTAGGACTTTAGCCTAGTGGAGAGTTCAA
>MDSP01000228.1_pt1 | contig 12581 bp, 9 predicted proteins | sample 1005811 | NCBI WGS metagenome assembly MDSP01 (sample SAMN05526596, study PRJNA338239) | gut metagenome | isolation source: stomach gut content | host: Naso elegans | place: Saudi Arabia: Red Sea | collected 2011-04
TAGCTCTTATTCCTAATTCAGTTTGTAATTGTTCGTCTGACACTAGCTCATTTACATTTTCAATATGCAAATAGTGGTTCTTATTAATATGAATATTAGTTGGGTGTTCCTCAAAGTAATCATCATACAATATTTCTGTTGCTAAAGGAGTATTTTCAACTTCACTTGGTATATCTATCCTTTTAGCTCTATTACAATATGCATTATTTATTTTAAACTCTCGCATAATCTCATTATTAATTGAATTTACTTCTACCACCGATGCCCTCCTATTAAAAACTTGACCATTAATCAAATCTCTAATTGAAGCAGAGCAAATTAATCTATTATTATTTGGTAATTCTTGTATAGATGACATGTGATATGCAAACCATTCTTTTCCTCTTTCTTTACCAAATTGCCATACTTGCTCCACTGTCATATTTTCAATATCCATCTTATACTCTACCCCCCTTGAGTACTCTACCCTATCTTTATCAAAAGCTACTTTTTTATCTAAACTTCTGTATATTCCATTATCAAAAATTATCAAATTCCTATCTTTTGATAACACAGCACTATGATGTATATAAGGGTATTCAAAATCATTTCCTATAGGCTTTAGTAAATACTTATGAAACTTTGGTTGCCAATTTGTAGGATCACTTAGTATCCAATTTAATTTTTTAGTAGTTTTATTTATGCTAATTATCCCTTGATGTTTTCCTGACATTATAATTGCATCTTCTATTTCATCATAATATAATGAATTAATATGCAACCAATCTTCATCTAAATTCATTGTCCACAATATACCTATACGATTTTTATCTAATATTAAACTCATATCCCATATATCAATAATTTTTCCTGTATTAAAGTCTATCTCTAATATCACATCTTCCTGATTTCCATTATCCCCATTAGAAGCTAATAATATATTTTTGCTAGGTAATATAATAAAATCATGATGCACTCCATAAGGCATCTTATTTATTTTAGTAATCTTTCCTGTATACATCATGTTCATTATCCATTTTGGATAATAGTAACTATAATCAGTAAATCTCTCTCCCCCTGCTAATTGTATACCTAAGGTACTAAATTGATGTTCAATATGATAAACATTTTTAAGATGCAAACGTACATTCCCTAATGTATCCATCCAATAATAGTTGTATAAAACTCCTACATACATCATATATTGTTCATCACTAGAATTATTTATAACTTCTATATCAAAATCTCTATCCAGCTTTTGAGTAATCATTTCTATTATAGCAGTTGTCCCCTCCCCCCCTATTTGTTCTGTTTTAGTTATCTCAACGCTATTAATAGCATCTTCATATAACCCAAATACAGGTATCTCATGTTCTGTATTAAATCCTTTAACCTTCATCTCTACAGGTACTTCTCCTAATACTTTAAATGCTACCTGACACGGTTGCTCTGTTCTAAATTTTATTATGGCACTAAGAGGGTTCATATCATATGGATCTATTTTTATATATGGATTTTCAAAAGTATGCTTATTTTTGCTATACTCATCTTCCAAAAGTTGCTCATAATGATACTGCTCTTTTAATAAATTTTCTTCTTGATTAGAAATTTTAATTTGGGAAGTTAAACTAACTTTATTTAAAACTTTAGTAGGCAAATAAAACTCTTTATATCTACTAAACTGTATCACAGTTAAATAATTTACTAAGATTACATAATCAATCCCACTATTTACTATAGCTTCTCTATTCTCTCTAACAAATAGCTTTAAATCTGGAATTATAATAATTGGATTTTCAAATTCCTTGCACTGCTCTAGAGAATATATAACTTGTCCTCTCACCTCTGTTCCTTCTAGATGTTTTCTTATATCACAAAATCCTTTTATATATTCTTGTTCTCCTAATTCGCTAAATAACGTAATAATATTTTCTGACACTTGCCATGCACTATAAACAAACACATCATATCTATTTTCTTTTACTAACTCTACTATTTTCTGTATATTCATAATTTAATTCTCTCCCCTATTAGCCTTTATATCTATCAATAATACACTGTATCTTTTGGGTTTTAAAAAATAAATAATGGCAATCTATGAAATGTTACTTTTTATTCGCTTCGCACCTTCTTTACTTTTATAGTAAATTTTAAAAATATTACTTACTGATAATTTCTTAAACTGCATAACATACTATTTCATTCAACTTTTGTGAGTAACCTCTTAAATATAACCTATAATCTGGATTTAATTCTTTAATTTGAAAAGGAAGTTTCATAAAATCATCAATACTGTGGTATAGACAAATTACTAATTTTGGCTTATCTCTTAAAATAGTTTCCTTTGCCCCTTCTAGTGCATATTGCTCTGCGCCTTCTATATCCATCTTTATATACGTAACTTCTATATCTTTACAAATATTATCTATAGCATCTACTTCTATAGTTATTTCTGTAAAATGTTCAGGCAAGTTTTCATTTTTAGTTCCATTATGGTTAATTCTAGAAGCCCCTGGATTTTGTTCATTGATATAAAAATAAAGTGAACCTTGTTTATTATAAGCTCCTTTATTTATTACCCTTACATTAGTTAATTGATTTTCCTCTATATAATTTTCTATCACCTTAATCCGTTCTGGCTGTGGCTCAAAACATATCACTTGCTTAAACTGATTATTTGTAATATTTCTAAATATTGTTAAGGTATCTCTATTGCCAGCCCCGACATCAAGAAATACTTCCTCATTAGTCAAATTTATTATTTCTTGATCAAAATATTGTGGTATATCTAAATCTAAATGTTTATATGCTTCCTTTGGTTCTCCAGTATTTATATAAGTTAATAGCCCCTTAAATAATTGTTTAGACTTTTCATCAGCCCATAAATCTTCATATTTATCTAATAATTCCTCATATTCCTTGCTATATACTTCCCAATTTTTTCTCCAATCTCTCATCCCCCCTATAAAGTATTCAGCCTTAATATTATATGAATTAACTTTAGCATTATATAAAGTAACTATATTAATTTTAATATCACTATAAACTTCCAATGTCCCTATCATAATATCTGTACTCTTTTTTGAAACTGCACCTATTATCATATTTATTTGTGTTACATCATCAACGATAGCCCCCCCCCCTAACTCTTCAATTGTTATTACTGGGACTTCATCAATATACTGTATTTCGCTTGCTCCTCTGTCAATAAAATAATCTACTCTCATTATATTAGCCTTATAAACAGATTGACCTAGCTCACTTGCTCCATAAATTATATTTAAAGAATTTCCTTCCTTCGTTAACTCTAAAAACTCTTTATCATTCTCACATACCCTAATCATCTTATTCAACCTCTATTCTTAAAAAATTTTATTTTTTGTAATTGTTCCCTTAACTCTTCCTCCTACACTGCATAACACACTATTTCGATTAACATTCGTGAATAACCTCTTAAATATAATTTATAATCTGGATTTAATTCTTTAATTTGAAAAGGAATTTTCATAAAATCATCAATACTATGGTATAGACAAATTACTAATTTTGGCTTATCTCTTAAAATAGTTTCCTTTGCTCCCTCTATTGCATATTGCTCTGCGCCTTCTATATCCATCTTTATATACGTAACTTCTATATCTTTACAAATATTATCTATAGCATCTACTTCTATAGTTATTTCTGTAAGATTTTCAGGCAAGTTTTCATTTTTAGTTCCATTATGGTTAATTCTAGAACCCCCTGGATGTTGTTCATTGATATAAAAAGAAAGTGAACCTTGTTTATTATAAGCTCCTTTATTTATTAACCTTACATTAGTTAATTGATTTTCCTCTATATAATTTTCTATCATTTTACTCTGTTCTGGCTGTGGCTCAAAACATATCACTTGCTTAAACTGATTATTTGTAATATTTCTAAATATTTTTAATGTATCTCCATCATTAGCTCCTACATCAAGAAATACTTCCTCATTAGTCAAATTTATTATTTCTTGATCAAAATATTGTGGTATATCTAAATCTAAATATTTATAGGCTTCTTTTAATTCTCCAGTATTTATATAAGTTAATAGCCCCTTAAATAGTTGTTTAGATTTTTCATCGGCCCATAAATCTTCATATTTATCTAATAATTCCTCATATTCCTTGCTGTATATCTCCTTATTTTTTCTCCACCTTCTATGTGCATTCTTAAGTTCAAATATATTCTCCAGAAAATTATATTTTATTAACGGAAAGACATTAATTTTAATATCACTATAAACTTTTAATGTCCTTATCATAATATCTATACTATTTTTTGAAACTGCACCTATTATTATATTTATTTGTGTTACATCATCAACGATAGCCCCCCCCCCCCTAACTCTTCAATTGTTATTACTGGGACTTCATCAATAGACTGTATTTCGTTTGCTCCTCTGTCAATAAAATAATCTACTCTCATTATATCAGCCTCATAAACAGATTGACCTAGCTCACTTGCTCCATAAATTATATTTAAAGAATTTCCTTCCTTAGTTAACTCTAAAAACTCTTTATCATTCTCACATACCCTAATCATCTTATTCAACCTCCACATAAATTAGATTTTGCATATCCTTCATCGTATCTTCCATTTCTATCTTTGTATCAAATTCAAGAAGTACTACACCTATTTTTTCTTTGAGATATTGGGTAATTTGTTGTCCTTCTTTTATCCAAATAAACTTTTGATACATATTTGGCTTTATACTTTTGTCTATATAGATTTTATTTATTGTTCCATTTTTGGTTGCCATAATACACACTCTAGCTACATATTTTGTAGGAGAATTAATTTTTGGAATATCAACTTTTATTCCACATTCAGATTTTACTATCATTTCTGCCCACGGTAACTTTGTCAAATGTTCGGCATGATATGGGTAAATATCTCCTGCACATCTTCTTGTTATTTCCAAAATGTATGGAGTTTCTTCCTTTAAAATGTACTGTATATGAAATATTCCATCTACTAAATTTAATTGGTTAGCAATTTTCTCACTTATTTTTGTTAACTGCTCTTCTAATATCTCAATTTTTTCTGCAGGAGCAGTTGAGCTACTTATTAAATATGGATTTAAAAACGTAAACTCGTTGGCACTAAAATATGCCACCACTTTTTTATTTATCAAAAATGCACTAAAACTATGATGAGTTCCTTCTATATACTGTTCCACCACAACGCTTTTTTGCTTAGATAACGAAAATGTATGTTGTAGGGCTGGCTCTAAATCATCTTTAGTTTCCACTTTTGATACGCCATGTCCACTCGTTAAATCTACAGCTTTTACTATAACTGGATATTCAAAATCAGCCTCTAATACATCTTCTATGCTTGTAAATTGATAGGCTTTTGGAGAAGGTATATTGTATTCTTGGCAAAATTTTCTAAATTTATCTTTATGATGGATAGTTAAAGTTGTATTATAGTTATCATGGCCAGCTAATCCCATTTTTTCAGCTACATACGAGGCACTGACCATACCAAAATCACTGGCACACGAACATATTGCCTCTATTTGTAATTTTTGAACTAATTCTAAAATTTGCTGTGGGTCTGAAATATCAGCATTGTGATATTCATCTGCAAATTTATGCCCTACAAGCTCTGGCTTATTTCCTGTTGTAATTACGTAGTAGCCAAGTTTTTTTCCTTCTTTTATTAATGGAATATCTGGATAGCTAGCGTTTAAAATTAGTAACTTTTTCATAAGTAAACCCTTCTTCCTAACTCTGCTGATTTGTATGCGGCATACACTATTTGAGTTGTTTCATAGGCCAATCTAAAATCTGATTGTGGCTGCCTATTAAAATATACTGCCTCCACAAAATCTTGCATTTGACCAACATATCCTCTAATTATTTCATCTGCAATAAACGGTTTGTTCCAGCCAATTTTTGACGGCAACATTTCCGATAAATAGACATCATTTATATTCTCTTCGTCCAAAAAATATGTTTCCATTAGGTCGTTCATTGTTAATTTACAATTTAGTGTCGCATCATTGCAGTACAATTCTACATAATTTTTACTACCACCTAGACAAGTATCCGTTGCCATTATTACGGCTCGGCTTTTATCCGAAAATGTTAAAATTAAAGTTGCCATATCTTCAACATCTTGGGGATTAGCCTTTATGTGCCGTCTTTCATAATCTGAAAGTGTTGGTAAAATTGTTTCTACATCTGCCAAAATACTCTCAACTTTTATAATTTTATTGTGGGTAATGGCTTCTTGCTGCTTTAGCCAAAGTATTGCCGTTAGAGGGTGTACCCCCACTCGAATTAAGCTTCCTCCCCCCGTTTTGTTCCATTCCCCAGCAACTTTGGAACTAGAACCTTTTAAGCTTTCTTCACCTTTCATATACAACAGTTTACTTTTTTTATGCCTAATTATTTCCGCCGCCTTTTCTATAGCAGGAGCATAAATAAAATTTTCTGCATACATAAATTTTAGGCTTTTATTTTCAAGTTCTGACGAGATTTTGTTTAGAATATTTATAACATGGTCATACATCTCTGTTTTTGAAGTTAACATTCCGTTCTCATCTCCAAAATATCCAACAAAAGGTTTTTCACAAATAATATGTTTATTTGCGTTGATTGCTCTAAAAATTATATTTTCATGTGTATAGGCTGGTGTACAAATATCAATTATATCTATTTCTTCATCTTGTAAAATATCATCTATATTTGTAGAAATATTTTCAAATCCATAAGCTTGTTGTGCCTGTAACAGCTGGCTTTCACGTCTTGCTACTATAGTTTTAAACCTAAGTTTTAGCCCACTTATAGATACTTTTTTTAGACCTTCCATATGAAGCTGTGTTGCCCGTCCTGCTCCTATCATACCAATACAAATAGTATCCATCTATACTCCTCCTAACTTTTGAAAATATATTTTGGAGACTCATCTCCACAATGAAACATCAAATCTAACACCGTAACCCCATGAGTTATAAAGCCTTCTTTACCTTGGTTATACTCTGGATAATTATACTCAATATATTCAAGTTCAATATTATTAGTTTGAAACTTGATTGGATCTATATAATTTTTGGCACTAGGCCCAGATAAATAATGTGTTGCTCCTAGCTTTTTGCAAATTTTAATTAGTTTATCATCTTTAATTCCATCACAACCTAAATCCACTGAATTTATAAATTTTGTTGTTATCCCCAGCTCTTTAGCAATAATTTTTGTAGTATAAATATTAAGTTCTGATAGGTTTGTCCAACTTTTATCCAAAAAAATATCCTCAAGCAAAGGAAGATATTTTTTATAATGTGAAGCTCTTGAATAATTTATCTGAAACGTATTAAAGTGCTTTCTTTGCCAGTTATACTTCATAACTATTTCTGTTCTATAAATTAATTGCTCCAGAGAATAATTATAAACAGGAACTGTAATCCATGTTGGTTTAGTTTGAATTAATATTTTATTACGATTGCGCCAATCATTCTTTGTATACTGGGCATCTTCCAAAAATACAAACTCATCAACTTGATTTATCATATCAAATACACCTTTCCAAGGTAAATAGTTAGATTGGAGTATTGCTATCTTTTTCATAATGCCCCCTCAAAAAATTGCTCTATCTTTTGTACAACAAATTTAATATCGTTTTCTTCTAATCCATAATACATCGGAAGGCGAACTAACTTTTCACTTTCTGAAGTTGTAAAGGTATCTTCTCCACAAAATGCACTATATTTTTTACCACCTTCTGACGAATGTAGTGGTATATAATGGAATACTGCGTAAATCTTATTATCTCTTAAAAACTTTAATAACTTAGTTCGTTGCTCTAAATCTCTCACTTTTATATAATACATATGCGCATTATGAGTGCAACTTTCTGGAATAACGGGTCGCTTTATATAATTCATCTGCTCTAGTGGTTGTAACAGTTGGTGGTATAAATTCCAACTTTTTAGGCGATTATTATTTATTAAATTGGCCTCTGCTAGTTGTGCATATAAATACGCAGCATTAAGCTCACTTGGCAAGTATGATGACCCTAAGTCTACCCAAGTATATTTATCAACTTCTCCTCGCAAAAACCTACTTCTATTTGTACCTTTTTCTCTAATAATTTCAGCTCGCTCTATTAAGTTTTCATCTTGAATTAATAACAAGCCACCTTCACCCATACTATAATTTTTAGTTTCATGAAAACTAAATGCTCCCAAATTTCCTAACGAACCAAGGGGTTTGCCTTTGTAATACGACATCATAGCTTGTGCTGCATCTTCTATTACATATAAATTATAATTTTTGGCAATTTCTAAAATTTTATCCATATTGCAACTTACTCCAGCATAATGAACTGGCACTATTGCTCGAGTTTTTTTTGTTATTGCAGCTTCTATTAAATTTTCATCAATGTTCATAGTATCTGGTTGGATATCTACAAATATAATTTTTGCCCCACGGATTGCAAATGCATTGGCTGTTGATACAAAAGTATATGATGGCATAATTACTTCATCGCCTTCTTTAATATTTATTAAAAAGCCTGCCATCTCCAAAGCATGGGTACAAGATGTAGTTAGTAATGCGTCTTTGCAATCTGAATATTGCTTAAACCATTCTCTACATTTTTTTGTAAACTTTCCATCTCCAGAGATTTTCTGATTTTGTATAGCTTGTTGTATATAATGTTGTTCATTTCCAATATATGGAGGTATGTTAAAATTAAGCATATTATTCCTCTAAAATTTTTTGTATTTGTTCTATATAAACTTTAAACTGATCTTTGTGATGAGAATTTATTTTTGCCAACCTAAATTGTCTACATTGCTCTACCTTCATTTGATAAAATTCCTCATCTTCCATATATTTTGTAACAACTTCAAAATATTCTTTATCATCTTTACAAACAAAGTCTTGACCTATATTTAAGGCAACATCACAATTCCCTAAAGTTACTACAGGTACATTTACCTCTATTGCCCACACTGCTCCAATTCCTCCCCCTCTTCTTGGTGGGTTTAAAAATAAATCACACATTTTAAGTGTGTCCTTTAATTCTTTTTGATATCCTAAATACGTCGAATTTTCTAAAATTATTGGATAGTTTTGCACCATTGCCTCATAAGGGAAATCCCCAATAAAAGCTATATGCATTTTTGGATTTCTCTTAATAATTTGTTGGAGGCTGTTTAAATAATCTGGCTTTAATTCTGCATAGAGTCTATTTCCTACAATCGCTATAACAAACTTTTCTTCTGCTATCCCAAAATCTTTTTTAGGTTTTTTACGAGGCCAGTTTTTGCATTGCTGAACTTTCATTTGATAAAATTCCTTATCATCTATGCACATTTTAAGTGTGTTAAAATATTCTTCTTCTGTAGCACATATAAAATCTTCCCCAACATTTTTTGCTAATTGACAGTTCCCAAATGTTACTATAGGTACGTTAACATAAATAGCACTGGCACCACCTATGCCTTCTCTTGGTGGATTTAAAAGTAAATCACACATACTAACTGTATTTATAAACTTCCCTTCCAACATAATAAATGTTGAATTTTCTAATATTACAGAGAAATTTTGTAAAGTTTTTTCATATTCAAATGTACCAACTAAATCAATAAAAGCTATATGCATTTTTGGATTTTCACTCATAAACTTTTGTAACTTAGTTAAATAATCTTCTGATAATTCATTATTTAAATCCTTCCCTGTTATAGCTACTAAAAATTTATCTTCTGATATTCCAAAGTCTTTTCTTATTTTTGGAGAGTTATGTTCTTTACTGTTTAATATTTTGGTAGCTATATTTCCTGGAATAATTTTATGCCCCTGTTTTTCAAAAAATTCTTTTTCTTCTTTATCAATCTCATCTGCTAAAGTTACTATCCCTTTTCCTAAAGTTATTGGAGTTTCTATTGAAAAAGTTTGTGTTATTACATTTGTAAATAAGCTACATACATCAGCTACCATACTTCCATCACCCATCTGATATACAAATTCTGGCTTAAAACTATAAATATAATCTACCATATATATCAAACTCTCTAATCCCCATAAATCTGTACGGGCATGATATATTGTAATAATTACATTATCCCCTAAGTTTAATGCATTTATCTTTTCTAACTCTTTTCTATAATTTCCCTGATTTCCACCAATGAATCCTGGTTCTGCAATAAGCACATCCCCTGTCACTACCAATACCACTTTCTTACCACTTGCCACAAAATCCCTACATATTTGTAATGTAATTTGTGTAGGTGAATGTTTATGATCAAGTAATTGACCAACTGTTACTACCACAGTGTTAGACTTTTCAGTATATGCCAAATATTTTGATTGGTCAAGCTCATTTAAAAATCTTCTACAAATAGATTCCCATACATAATATCTTTCTTTGTAAACTACTGACATAGACTGACCATTTAATAAAAACTTACTTCTAATTTGTTTATAAATATTGTGTGAACTAAGTAAATTATACTTTTCTTGCTTTATCAACTCAATTATAAATTCTAAGTATATAGGCAACTGATTAACCTTATAAGCATATGAACAAACTAGCAACTGCAGTGCTGGATTATCGAATTTATTTAGATCTTTTATTAATAATTTTCCATCCTTATCGCCTGCTGTATTATATTCAGATATTAATAAACCTAGGTCTCTTTTAGTAAGCCTAGCTAATTTTTTATAGAAAGCAACTCTACAATTCACTGTTTTTGGCTCTACCGAAAATATATCTTCACCATTAGAATTTGTTATATTTTCTAATCGTTCATAAATTAAATCTACTTTCATTGTTTCCCTCCAATACTATAATTTTTCTATTAACTCTACAAATGCTCTAAAAACTTCTCTTGGATTATATAATCGATGTAAATAAATTAACTCTTTACATTGTTGCTGTTTTAATTTATAAAATTCTTTATCAATTACATACTTCTTGATAGTTTGAAAATACTCCTCATTATCTTCACAAATAAAATTTTCCCCTACATTTAAGGCTACATCACAATTTCCAAATGTTACCACCGGCACATCAACTTGTATCGCCCACAATGCTCCAATCCCCCCACCTTTTCTTGGTGGATTTAAAAACAAATCACACATTGTTAAGGTGGATTTTAAATTCTCCTGATAACCCAAATGAATAGAATTTTTTAATATTATTGGTCTATTTGCAAATAATCCCTCATAATCAAATGTTCCTATAAACACAATATATACCGAGCTATCTATCTTTATAATGCGCTCTAACAGCTCTAAGTAATATGATTTTAATTCAATATCTAACCTATTTCCTACTATAGCCATAACAAATTTCGACTTGTCTATTTCAAACTCTTCTTTGGTTTTTATATCTTCAAATCTCGGTAATTGTATATTTTCCAAAGGTTGTACATAATGTTTGGCCATTTCTAATGTAATAAATTCATGCTCATGTTTATTCAAGAAACACATTTCCTCTTCATCTAATCGCCTAACTGGAACTATTATCCTTGACATAGCTACAGGAATATCCATAGAGAGTGACTGGGTAGCTACTTTTGTAAATAAATTGCAAGCATCAATAATAACACTTCCTCCCCCTATTTGATACACTAGTTCAGGCTTTAATCCATATATATAATTTAATATAATTTTCATGGTATCCAAAGTATAATTTTCTAAAGCAGGGTGATAATATGTTATGGATAAATTATCCCCTAAATCTAATTCTCCCATACCAATATGAGGCGCTGTATATCTCCCTTGTAAACATCCTATAAAAACATTTTCAGTTAATAATACATCACCCGTTACTACCAATACGACTTCTTTCCCCAAAGATAGAAATTGTCTACATTTTTGAATAGTTATAGCCGTTGGGGCATGAGTTTCTTCTAATAATTGACCTGTTGCCACTACAACTATATTTGACTTTTGATTATATGTTTTATATTTTCGTGTATTTATTTCATGTGAAAATTTTTCATATATATACTTCCAAACAAAATACTTATCTTTATAATCTGTTAAAAGTGGCTGATCATTTAATTCTGATATTCTACTAATCTGCTTATATAAATTATGACTCATCATAAAATCTAACTTATTATCTCTAATTAGATTAAGTATAAACTCAAAATATTCCTTGTTAGGTTTTTTATAATAAAAATATGAACATAAATGAACTTGCACAAGTGGTACTGTTTTTAAGTATCTGCCTATATGACCAAGAAATCGCTGGACACCCTTTTCTCCCATTTCATCGTATATAATAAATAATGCTTGTTTAGTAGCACCATCTACAGATTGTTTTTGCAATATATTTTTATAAATCTTATCTAATTTTACCATGCCACCCTCCCTAATTTACTTATAAAATTAATTAATAGTATATTATCATATGAATATTATATTGACAAGACCATACAAAAAAGCTCCCCAGATTTTCTACTCTAGGGAGCTTTAATTGTTAATAAATGTAAGAATATGGATTAATTTGCGAACCATTTCTTCTAATTTCAAAGTGCAGGTGGTTACCTGTTGAATATCCTGTTGAACCTACTGCTCCTATATTTTGACCTTTAGAAACAGTTTGTCCAACCTTAA
>MDSP01000227.1_pt1 | contig 12580 bp, 7 predicted proteins | sample 1005811 | NCBI WGS metagenome assembly MDSP01 (sample SAMN05526596, study PRJNA338239) | gut metagenome | isolation source: stomach gut content | host: Naso elegans | place: Saudi Arabia: Red Sea | collected 2011-04
CTCAATATTGTACTCACTCACAAGATCGACTCACTTCCATTCAGTTTGTTTTGTCCAATCAGCCCTGAAACCTGAATTAAAAACCACAAATAATGACACAAATATTAGCCTGAAAATGTCTTAAAATATCCAACAAAAACAGTCTCTTAGTAAGTTGATCTAATACATTCAGCCAATAAACATCTGTTTGAACCTTTTGATTGTTTCAGCACGGTGAGGAGGAGAAACAAAGAAAAAGAGACATTGCTGCTGTTGATGGTTTTTGTGCTGACTGTGTCCGTCATGTTTCTCAGGTTTGATGACCAGTACACTCTCAGAGTTTCCTTCACTGATGGAAAGTCGAAGAACTGGAGGGAAGCTGAGTTCACGAAGTCTGTGTCGGTGTTCTTTGACGAGAATGGGACGCTGGTGATGGACCAGTTTGAAAAGTCTGTTTCTAAACTGCACGACACGCTGGCCACAGACAAGAAAACCAAATAATACTCAGTGTTCGTCAATACATGAGTTTGTTTTCCATATTGATGAGTTTGTTCGTTCGTTCCTTCTTTCCTTCCTTCTTTCCTTCCACACTGCTCACTGGTTTCAGTTCAGTTGATTTGGTTCTGATGACTTTGATTAACGATTATTAGCTGTCAGCTCACAGCACAAAACTCTCCTGTTGGTGCGTTCAAAGATGCTCAGAGATCTGAGAGTCCGTGGATGAACCTATGAGACAGCAGAATTCATCTCCACATGATGATGTCACGTTGTGCTGCAGAAAGCTTCATGTTGTTAAAGTTTTCCAGAGCTTTCAGCCACATGTTGTGGCCTTCATCAGTGGGTGGAGTTTTCTCAGTTATGAAGCAAAAACAGCAGGTTGTCAGTCATCATGTGACCACGCTGTCTCCATGACAACTAAAGGAAGGCCATGTGGTGTTGCTGAAGACATTGGAAAAACAGTTTTATTTATTTTTATTGAAACATTTTTTTAGTTTGTTTCATGTTTTTAGGATCAGGTCTTCATCAGCAGAGAAAACATTCAGACTCTTCCTCCATCATGTCAGCAGACAGACTATGAGCTGCGTCAGCTCATGACGAAGAGTTTATAATGACGTGATGTGATGCACGAGTGTAAAAACAGAATCTGCAGCTCTGCTTTGAAAAACACCGAAAGACTGAGCAGCTTCATGCTTTTGTTATAGCATCGTGCACTCTGACCCTCCTGCATCTGTCACTGTCTGTAGTGCAAAATTCAAAATAAAAGCAAAAAGTATTTCTTTTTGATTGCAGCTGTTTGTCATATGAATCCTGCTCTGCTCAGGCAATGTGGCAAAGCTTTCTCTGTGAGGTGTGATGCAGGTGCTGATGGGGTTGTTCTTTTGATTGGTTCTCTTGTTTGAATTTGCAGCGCCACGTCTGCCATTAACACTGCCTGGTTTAAACATTTGAAAATGTTTAACTGTTGAAAACATTCCTTAGAAATTTAGAAAAGTAATCCAATGTAATAAGTTACATTACTTTGATAAAGATATTGAAATAGTTACATTACTTATTACATTTTAAACAGGGTAACTAATAATCTGTAACCAATTACATTTCCAAAGTAACCTTCCCAACCCTGCATGTTGCAGGGTAGCCTGGAGCAGACAAACCAAACACTGGCCTGATACTGGTTTTGCAGGGTTTCATAGCCACCGTAAGTTTTCCTCCAGGCTTGGAAGGGGAAGATGAGCAAAGGAATATTAAGTCAGGTGAAGTCTGCAGCTAACCACGAGATGCCACTAAATCCTACACACTGAACTTCTTCGTGTATTGCTTCTTATTATACAAATAAAGTAAAGCTTACTTGCCATGGGGAGATATATTCAGCATGTAAAAATGAATAGAGATCAGGGTCATCTTAGCTCTGGCTTCACTGTGACTGTAAAGACTGACAGACAATGGCGTTTAGCATGTGCAGAGGGTATAACAACAAGATAACTGCATTATGGGAAATGTGGGGGTCAGCATATTTTAGTATAGGCCAAAAATCGGTACAGTATGTTTTGGCTTCTGCTGCTTTGATTTTTAACATTGACATTAACATTACTGAGTCTGTCCCACTTTATTCACATGCAGTGAACTGCAGGTGTTCCCCGTCTGATAAAAAAAACAAGCAGCTTTGCATGATCCAGAACAGGGAAGTTTCATAAATACTCTGTTGGGACAGCAGGTAGGCCAACGTTTCAGCTCTGAATATTAAAAAAAAACACTCAACTTCTCTTTGAAAACAGAAGAATGGTGTTAAAGTTGAGAAAGTGGGTCACTGGAGGTTTTCATTTGTACATTTTGGTCAAAAAGCTATGATGACAGAGACGAATGCAAGAAATTCAGGCTTATGCCTCATTTCGACTTACATATGTGTAAGAAGGCGATTCAACCGAAAAATCCATTCATATCCTATGAGAATCTCCGTGATTTATGATGTGCTTGTGGAACTCCTCCCCTCCGTAATATTTCGGTCCGGAATGTGCCTTGAGTACGTTCAAAAAATTGAACTTTTGACAGTTAATTCTGGAGAGATCGTATGACAGTGTGCTAGCTTAGCTGACAAGCTGCTGTTGCTAACATGCTATTTTCTTCAGCTCAGTCGTTCATTTGGATTGACAAGTGAGTTTGTGTGGTTTGAAAGTACGAGTTCATGGTTTTAACATATTCTGAATCTGATTCTGCTCTTGTTATGTTTCTGTCCTTCCATAAAGAAATGCCTTTTCTTGCCTTGGACACTAGGGCATTTTCTGATATGTTGACACTATGTAAGTTATATTAAGCACATCTACCCCCAATACAGATCAACAAACGGAAGGTATCACACTGATCACAAAATGATTTTCTGCTCGTATTACACAGTAAATTCTATGCAAAAAAAAATGCATTGCTCATCATATTTGGCTTAATGTCCTTTTTTTTCTTTTTCTACCCCACTGTTGTCCACTGAATCCACCACCAGATGAAGCCTGAGGCAGTGGTAGCGAGTTAACTGGTTTTCATGAAGCAGCATTCCTCCTCCAGCCAGGAGAACTCAGACACGGAAGTACTCGTCCTCACCATGCCCAATATCAATTAAAATTGGATTATCTATCTCATGTGCCATACTAATAAACTCATCCTCATTAAATAAAGCATTTCTTCTTGAATCAACCCCCGCATTTTCTACCACAATTCTAACGCCATACTCTTTTGCTAACTCATTTAACTCAAGCAAATTCTCGCTTGCAGTTTTAATCATAGCAGCTTTTTGTCCTGCATCAAAAGCTCTATTATTATGATGATACACAATATATGATGCATCTACCTCTTGTGCCAATTGCAAACTTTTGCAAAAATACTCAGTAGCTAACTCATAAGCCTTAGTACCTTTAGGCGCGGAGTGTTCAGTAGCTACATATGGCCCATGAAGTGACATAGAAAATCTTTTTAAGTCTACCATATGTTTATCCAAAAACAGACTAAATTTATCAGATTGAAACTCGGGAAACAACTCAATAGCAATTTCAATATTAGGGTTACTCTCTTGTAGTTTTTCAACTAAAGGAAAGATGTTTTCTAATTCATGTACGTGATAAATATTTGAGCTTATATATATAATCATATTTTTTATCTCCTATTCACTTCAAGAGGCATATCTAGGTTTTGATCTATATTTATCCCATCAGGATAGCCCAATGAATTAGTAGTATGAGTATCAAATACGTGCAGTTTATCAAAATTTAATGTAAAGTACACAGCCTCATTTTTTCTAAAATTAGCTACAGGCATAGCTGCAATTATCTCATTACCTTCAACATCAAAGTACACTACTACCTGAGCACCATAGTTTTCAATATATTTCACAACGCCTTTAAAAGAATTGGCCTGACATTCTGTGCTAAGTTGTACATGTTCAGGGCGAATCCCTATAGAAATTTCATGCGGCTTTGCATTATCTATTAAACTTATCCAACTATCTATTAAAGTAACGCTTTGTAACCCCAATCTAATCTTACCATTTTTATAAGATACATCAACTACATTAGTAGCTGGCGAACCTATAAATTTAGCAGTAAATATATTACTCGGCCGATTATATATATTTTGTGGTGTATCTAACATTTGCAGGTCACCTTTATACATTAATGCAATCCTATTTGCAACAGTCATAGCCTCCACCTGGTCATGCGTTACATAAATAAAAGTTTGTTTATACACCTCATGAATTTTTACCAACTCTTTTCTTGCATGGCCTCTTAGCTGAGCATCGAGGTTAGATAAAGGCTCATCTAATAAGAAGAAATCCCCCTGTTTTACTACTGCTCGAGCTAACGCTACCCTCTGTCTTTGACCGCCAGACAATTCCTTTGGCTTTCTATTTTCTAACCCATGCAACCTTAGCATCTCTACTGCTTGATTTAGCCTTTTTTTAATCTCATCCGCTGGCACTTTATTCACTCGTAATGCATAAGTAATATTTTTGGCAACAGTCATATGAGGAAAAAGTGCATAATTTTGAAATACCATAGCCACATTTCTATCACCACTGGATACATTATTTACACATTTTCCATCCATATATAATTCCCCAGAAGTTATACCCTCAAGTCCCGCAATTATCCTAAGCGTAGTAGACTTGCCACACCCAGAAGGACCCAATATTACCAGTCTCTCACCCTCATTTATTGTCATGTTCAAACAATTTACCACCTTATTATTGCCATAGCTTTTGCTTACGTCCTTAAATACTATCTCTTTCATATATGCTACCCCTTTATGCCTGAAGATGCAAAAGTATTAATAATATACTTCTGGAAAAATAAATATAAAATTAACGGAATGACCATTGTTATTACTGATACAGTCATAGCCACAGTAAAGTCAGTACCACCCTCAGAGCTCATAAACGATTGCAAAGCTAAAGAAAGCGTATAATTATCCTGAGACTTTAATATCAGCATTGGCCACACATATTCATTCCAACTATTAATAAAAAACATTATTCCTGTTGAAATAACAGCTGGCCTAATTATTGGAAAAATAACATCTTTTATTCTCCTAAAATGACTTAGATTTTCAAGCTCTGCCACTTCTATAAGAGACTTAGGCACACTTTTCATAGATTGCCTTATAAGGAAGATACCCGTTGCATCACTAAGCTGCGGCAGTACGACCCCCAGCAAATTATCATTTAGGCCAAGGCTAGATATAGTTAAAAAGTTTGGTATCATAATCACTGTAAAAGGAATAAAAATTGTACTTATAAAGATAAAATATAGTAAACTTTTGAATTTAAAATCAAAATACACAAATGCATATGCTGCCATTATAGATGTTACTATTTTAAATACCGTAACAATCGTTGCTATAAACACTGTGTTATACGTAATTGTTCCAAATGGCATTCTATCTAAAACTTGGAAATAGTTATTAAAAGTAAAATTTTGCGGTATTAGAGCTAATGGATTATTAGTTAGCTCTTTGATATCCTTAAATGAAGATGAAACCGCAAATATAATTGGAAAAATCAACAATATAGTAATTAATCCAAGAAGGATATGCCACTTAATTTCCTTTGCCTCTTCCCTTTTAATTTTCATAATGTACTCCTTTTTCCACAAATTTAAACTCCAGTATTAATAGTACAATAAATAAAATCATAGTTATCATAGACAACGCAGACGCTGTACCTGTTTTATACAACCCAAACGCTTCCTGATACACCTGATATATAACATTAGAGCTAGCATAATTAGGCCCACCTTGAGTTATTACCTTAATAGGCGTAAATACATACTGTAGTCCCTGAACTATAGTCATAATAAACACATATATACCTGTTGCACTACTCATAGGTACTATTATATCTATAAAAATTCTGTGCATCGGAATATTATCCATTTTTGCCGCCTCTATTATCTCATCTGACACTCCCGATACTCCGGCCAATATTACTATAAAATTGTAGCCAAATATCTTCCAACTAGTAATAAGACTAAGCACTACTATAACTAACCCTTCAGTTTTTGACCATACTGGCATTGCTACATTAAAATAATTTGCAATAACTGCAGCAGGCCCTGATATAGGATTAAGTATCCAAACATATAACACTGAACCTACTACAAGAGATATAACGCTAGGCATAAAATATACAGTTTTATAAAACCCCTTAAACCGTTTAATAACTACTGATAGCACAAATGATAATATATAAGGCGCAATAAAATTTATAACTAATAAAATTAAAATATATATAAACGTATTTTGTATAACCTGATAAGTAATAGGGTCAGTTAGCACACTCACATAATTATCTAAGCCAACAAAATCTTTAGTCGGCTTTATCATATTCCATGAAAAAAAGCTTAAGTAAAATGTACGTAGTACTGGCCAAAACATAAATATAGTAAAGACTATCAACGACGGTAATAAAAACAAAAATGGCATATACTGCTTTAACTTCTGTTTAAACATACTAATTACCTAATATAGCGTTGATTTTATGTTGAGCAGCTGTTAATCCATCGCTAGCAGATACCGAGCCACCTAAAATCTGGTCTCTAACATCCAATAAAATCTGTTCTGCCTCAAGTCCAGAATCTCCTGGGAATGAAGTCCAAGGTACAACAGCATACATTTGTTGAACTGCTGGTTGCATTAGCGGGTTTTGCTCCAAAATTGGGTTTAGTGCATCCCCTTCAAAAGCTTTAGTTGGAGGCACATACCCAGTCCCCAATGACCACTCTACCACCGAATCTACTTCATATAAAAATTTTTGAAACTCCCATGCAGCCTGCTGTGTTTCTGGAGTTGTTGCTGTAATTGCTAAAAATGCTCCACCTGCTGGAATTCTCTTCTCTTGATTATCCCATTCAGGTGATGGCACTGTTGCTATGTTAAAGTCAATAGAAGCTAAAATACTTGCGCTACGTGCAATAGTTGTATACAGCATACCTATTTCACCGGCATTAAATGCTGAGACACCTTCATCCCATGATATATGAAGTGCTAAATTATCATTAACCATATCAGCGTATAAACTATAAGCCTCTATACCTTCCTCAGATGCAAATGAGGCTAACCCATCAGTAATAAGCCTAGCACCATTACTTTCTAATAACGCTTGAGTAGCCCAGTTATCAGCCGGTTCCTGAATATATAGCCCATACTTACCAGTTTCTTGCTTAATAATTTCGGCATACTCTTGCACCTCTATCCAAGTGCTTGGCCCAGCAGTATCTAGCCCAGCGCTTTCTAATAAATCCAAGTTAAGGTATAGCACAGGCGTACTTAATGAATATGGTAAACCTAACTGGCTGCCATCTGAGTTTTGTGCTAATTCTAAAATATTAGCTAAAAAATTATCTTCTAAGTAAGATTCATCCTCAGGGAAGTAATCTGATATTATATCCTGAGGCATTACATATGCAAAATTATTTCCAAAATACTCTAAAAATGCCCAACCAACCTGTACTATAGCCGGAGTATTACCCGCAGCTACTTCCGCTTGAAAATTTCTTAACAGCCCACTATACATATCTGCATTATATTTGGGAACCACTTCTATTGTATCACTCTGAGCATTAAACTCATTTACTAAAGTTTCAACACTCAACCCCCCTTGCGTCTCAGCATTTACATGCCAATACTCTATTCTAATTTTATCATCTAAATTAGTAGAGCTACTTTTCCCAGCTTGACCTGAGCTACACCCTGCTAATAATAACATTGATAATATTGCTAACGCTCTTAATTTCATAAACTACTCTCTCCTTAATAATAATGTAGTGTATATAATTATTTCTTTACTTTTATAAACATAAGTATGGGGGGTTATAGTTAAGTTAGTGTGAAATCTATGTTAGATTTAGACTAAAATAATATTAAACTTAAGTTAAAATATATCATTAACCAATCTTAAAAAACCGAAGTTTATAAATCTAATCATATCCCAAACATTTTGTATTAACCTTAATAGCTTGGGGAATAATAAGCATTTAAAAGAGTATTTTGGAGGATATTATTATGCCTAAAGTATCAGTGATAATACCAGTATATAACGCGCAACAATATTTAGACCAATGTCTAAATAGCATAATAAAGCAATCGTTAAAAGACATAGAAATAATATGTGTAAACGATGGGTCAACAGACAACAGTTTAAATATCATAAAAGAATATGCCAAAAAAGATAAACGAGTGAAAGTGATTTCCCAAGATAATCAAAATGCAGGGATAGCGCGTAACAATGGCTTAAAAGCTGCAGTGGGGGAATATATTCATTTTTTAGATGCAGATGATTGGTTAGTAGGAGATATTTACAAAGGGATATATACATTGGCAGAAGCGAAAAAAAGTGAAATAATCATCTTTAACTATAAGACGTATAATCAAGGAGAGGAAGTAGAGATTGATTTATTTAAACGAGTTTTAGCTAAAAATCAGACAAGAACGCTATCATTTGAACAAATGCCATATTTTTTTAGCCGTATGTTTGTAGTGGCATGGAATAAAGTATATAAAAGAGATTATTTAGTGGATGTGGAGGTTAGTTTTGATAATTTAAAATGCGCTAACGATAGAGCATTCTACTTTAAAACAATAACTCAGGCCACAAGAATTACTTTGCTGCCTAAAGTTTGTATAGCATATCGCATAGCAAATCCTACGTCTTTAATAGGTTCTGCGAGATATAAGCATTTCTATTGCCACTTTAAGTCAGCAGCTGATATAAATGATTATATAATTTATTTGCCTGATAAAGTAAGACAATTTATTTTTGATGTAAATATTGAAGATATATTACATTTTTATAGCACATCAGCAGTAGACAATAAGTTGGCATTACTAAGACAAATTAAAAAGTTTTTACAAAATCAGCAACAAATGTTTCCAAGTTATATAAGAAAGTCTTATTTGCGTGGAGTGATTAATTACTTATTAGTTGTTAATGAAGATGTAACAAGTATTGCACATATAAATATGATGATAAAATATTACGAAAAGAAATATGTTCTATATAAGCGCGTTAATCAGATTTATAATATGCTTAAAGAGTACTAAAATTAATGTAAAGCTAATAGCGTATTAATGTTAACTAAATATTACAATTAATAATAAATAGCAATAACTTGATATAAAAATATTTCTAAAATTTATGTTATAAATACGTGAAATATATATAAAAAATATAAAATAAATAAGTAATACAAAGACTAGTAAAGTTAATATTGCTAGTCTTTTTTAATATAAACTATTAAAAATATAAATATATTCCAATAAAGTTGTATTTAATAATTAAGAAATAATTAATATATAAATATAAAATAATTATGGTAAACTAAATTGTATAATTTTTTCTTAAGGACGGAGCAGCATGAAAAACCAATAATTTAAGTATAGAAAGTAAAATACTTCCTAAGAATCACTATATATAATGAAGAATATTTTTCACTAAACAGGTTATGTTAAGACATATGTTGTTAGCTTTTTTGGTTATTTTGAAAGGAGACAATACATGAAAAAGATGGTTAAATCGTTAATGGCAGTTACAATGATATTAGCATGCAGTGGTTGCTCTGAAACTCCCGAACCTACTACTGGGTCACTTGAGCAATCTGTTAGAGTAGATTTAGCTGAGTTTATTCCTGAAGAAAAACTGAAAATAGACGTGTTGGATGTTCCAACCGACAATATACCTATTGAACCTATTGAGCTAGTTGCGGGTTCTGATATCCCTATTACTTTAACTAACATTCCAGTTGGCAGTAGTCCGCAAAGTCTTATTGACAGCCAGTGGGAGCTTGAGAAGCAGATTTTAACTAACTACAGTTTAAATAGTTATTCTATCGATAATCCATACGTTGTTCTTAACCCGTATGGCTGGACTCCTCTTAGCGCATTGGTTATGTTTGACACTGCTGTGCCTGCAAAAGTTAGTGTTACAGTTTTAGGCAAAGATGAATTTTCTAATATTTCGCATACTTTTGATGGTTTTAAAACGTACCATGAGCTTCCTGTTTTGGGCTTATATGCTGACTATGTAAATCAGGTTGAGATAGAGCTTAAGTTTGAGGATGGTACTACTATAACTAATATAATTGAAATTGTGACTTCTGCAATAAATGTGGATGCGCAGATAGAGCTAGTTTCTAGCAATTTAGCTAAGTCCCAAGATGGTATTACGTTTTTAAATTCTACTATTGAGCAGATTATGGGTATTGATTCAAATGGTGAAGTTCGCTGGATGATGGATTATTACACGCGTCAAATTTTACGTAGGCTGGAAAATGGCAATTGGCTTATTGGTGATGCGGATATAGCCGGATTGTATGAGGTGGACTTGCTAGGTAAGATTTATGCTAACTATAGCAATTATCAGGATATTAATGATGATGTAATCGAGCTGCCTAATGGGAATTTGCTTACTACTTCTCACAATTTGGGTGCTTATGTAAAAGATAGAATTTTGGAGATAGATTATGATACTGGCGAAATCGTTAATGACATTGACCTTAAAAATGTGCTAGATAAAAACCGATTTAATAGCCAAGATAATAGCGACTGGTTCCATATGAATGCGTTGTGGTATGATGAAAGTGATGATGGTCTTATAGTTTCTGGTGCAAATCAGGGTGTTTTTAAAATTAGCTATCCTGAAGGTGAATTGTTGTGGGCGCTGACAGTAGCTCGCGATGTGGATAGTTTAGGTGATAAAGTGTTAACTCCTATAGGTGAAAACTTTAAACCGCCAGTTGGTCAACATGCGCCTATGATTATTCCGGATCAAGATGATGATCCTCATACATTGGATATTGTTTTATATGATAATAACAGAGCATCGATTTTGGAATATGATAATGAATTCGATGGTGGAATGTATAGCAGAATGGTGCAATACCGAATTAATGAAATTGCTATGACGGTTGAGCAGATTTGGTCATATGGTGAGGACCGCGGGACTGAGTATTATACTATTAACGTTAGTGACGCTGATTATTTAGCGAATGGAAATATGCTTGGAACGTTTGGTAATCATATGGTTGGCGATGATGCTAATACTGGTACTATTATTGAAGTTAATCGTGATAATGGCGAAGTTGTGTTTGAGGTGGATATTAAGTTTGAGGATAAGCAGTGGATTTACCGTGCTGAAAAACTTCCTATGTATCCTGACGTGTGGGAATTTGCGCTTGGTACTACTAAAGGTGAAGTGAAAGCTGAAAATAATCATGAGCGCGTGCTTGGTTTGGAAGTAACTGAAATTGCATTGTTGCCAGATAGCGATAGGGTGTATCAGAAGATTGAAGAAATTCTTATGACTGATGCGCTTAAAATTGAAAGTTATCAAGCTGCAATTGGTGTTGAGTCTCGCGGTGCTAAGCATTATTTAGTTTTCTGTTCTCCTACTGTAACTAAAGCAATTAATTTAACTACCGAACCAACTCGTATTGAGATTACTAGGTTAATTAATGAAACGTTAAGTGATGACGTAGATTATAATAGTAGTGGATTTACAGGTAACATTCCACTGGAGTTTTTAAAGAATGCGTTACCTAAGCAGCAGTATCAGTTAGGGATTTTAACTGAATTAGGCGATGAGTTATATTATCAAGAATCACAGTACTATTTAACTGTTACATGATAAAAAGTTGCCAAAGTTAACCTATATGAGACACATCATATTATTTTAAATAAAATTACATTTTAGCTTTGGTCAGTTGCGCCAAAGCTTTTTTTTACGTAAAATCCCGTGCCAAAGTTAACCTATACGAGACACAGCATATAATTTAGGGTGAAATTACACTTTCAGCAGGTAATAACGTAAAAATCCCGTGCCAAAGTTAACCTATATGAGACACAGCATATAATTTAGGGTGAAATTACATTTTACAGCAGGCGTAATAACGTAAAAATCCCGTGCCAAAGTCAACCTATACGAGACACACCATATAATTTAGGGTGAAATTACACTTTACAGCAGGCGTAATAACGTAAAAATCCCGTGCCAAAGTCAACCTATACGAGACACAGCATATAATTTCGCATGAAATTACACTTTACAGCAGGCGTAATAACGTAAAAATCCCGTGCCAAAGTTAACCTATACGAGACACACCATATAATTTCGGGTGAAATTACACTTTTCAGCAGGCGTAATAACGTAAAAATCCCGTGCCAAAGTCAACCTATACGAGACACAGCATATAATTTCGCGTGAAATTACACTTTACAGCAGGAGTAATAACGTAAAAATCCCGTGCCAAAGTTAACCTATACGAGACACAGCATATAATTTCGCATGAAATTACACTTTTTTAGCGTAAAATCCCGTGCCAAAGTCAACCTGTACGAGACACAGCATATAATTTCGCATGAAATTACACTTTGCAGCAGGCGTAATAGCGTAAAAATCCCGTGCCAAAGTTAACCTATACGCTACACAGCATACAATTTAGGGGGAAATTACATTTTACAGCAGGTGTAATAACGTAAAAATCCCGTGCCAAAGTTAACCTATATGAGACAGGAGTGTTTAAATTCTGGCTGTGAAACCTGAGCTCGCCCACAGGCTCATTTCTCCATGGGT
>MDSP01000229.1_pt1 | contig 12557 bp, 5 predicted proteins | sample 1005811 | NCBI WGS metagenome assembly MDSP01 (sample SAMN05526596, study PRJNA338239) | gut metagenome | isolation source: stomach gut content | host: Naso elegans | place: Saudi Arabia: Red Sea | collected 2011-04
TGCAGAACACAATGTTTGGGCTTTTACTACAATGATGGACTATAGGAGTGTTTCAATAAGCACTGCATTTGTGGTGTTGATGTCATGTGTTCATGTTTTATAGCTTTGTATTTTATTAAGATATTATGAGGACTAGGGAATTGTACAGCAATGACTAGTAGGATAATTTCTTTTTTCAAAAGGCTAATCTAATGGTAGAGAACATAATAATAATAATAGTAATACATTCTCATCCATTGTATTTGTCTGTTTTAATGTGGTTGTGCTGACATGTGGTGTGTTTTTGTTTTCTCCACTTCCAGATGCCTCGTGGCAAGGGCTACCGTCGCTCCCAGGCTGCCAGGATGAGGATGACTGCACGACCCCTGGAGGTGGAACTGCAACCTGCTCGCAACACCTTTGTTGCACGTAAGTCACTTATTAAGTTCATATAGTAAATTGTTAGTTGCTTGGGTGTGAAGTATTTTGCATTTCCTTAAAAGTTGCTACTTTGTGTAGATGTTGTAAGTCTTAAATTAGTATTGCTTGTGTTTCCTATACAGGCCGTGGTACTGGGTACCGCCATGCAGTTCTGGCCTGGCCAACTTCACCGTTCACGGGCAGGAGCCACAAGTTGGTCATTCCAGCCCAGTCCCCAGACAAGAAGGTAATTATTGTTTTAGTATTTAGTCAGTCATTCTATGTGTGATGAATAATTGTAGATTGTTGTTCTTAAAAAAAAAATGTCTCTGTTGTTACAGTTCGTTCTGATTGTCGGGGACTCCCATCTACGTGCTATCGTAGATGGGTTTGTCCAGATGCCAGAGGGGAGGATGTCCTTTGGCTTCATGTCAACGCCGGGGGCCTCAGCAGCGCAGCTGAGGACTGAGGTTGAGAACGCTGTTCTCCCTCGGATCCCAGAGGCAGTCTGTCTGTTGGCTCCTGGCAATGACTTGACTGCCAGCCGGACCATCGGTGAGGCCGCAGCGGAGTTCGGGAGGCTCCTGAGTGCTGTTTCCAGGCGGTGGCCGAAGGCAAGTTTTTTTTTTTTTAGTACAACATTTATTATGTCTGCTAGTGGCAGTGTTAATGCATCAGTTGCATGATCGCTAAAACAACAATTTATATTTGTCAGCTGTGTGTCTTGGATTTCCCCCGGCGCCTGACCATCGAGATGGACCAGCAGGAGCTTCTGAGCCAGGAGTACCACCGCGTTGCAGTGCAGATGAGTATGTATAGACAAATATGTTTATTTTTTTATTTTTTTATCAAGGACTATGTCTAATCAAGCAGTTTTAAAAATGGAATGGTGTTTGTAGTATTCATTAGGATTTTATAATTCACAAAAGCAGAGTTGTAACAATATTTCTATGGATGTTTTATTTATTCTTTAAGGAATCCCCTACCTGCCCACTGATGACCGCTTCCCCTTGGGCCACCGGGAGCTGTGGTGCAGGGATGGTGTAAGTAAAATTTGTTATAGTAGGAGTTTGATGTACTTGCGTTTTGTAGTTGATATGTGAACTTAATGGAAGATGCATGTTTTAAATCAGAAAATTGCCGACCAAATTGATCATTATGTATTTTTTTAGGTGCACCTCAGTGACAGTGACGGGATGCCTATCCTGTCGCAGTTGCTGTGGTATGCTGCCTACCTGCAGGTGGAGAGGAAGGAACCGGAGCCAGAGCCAGAGGTCCGAGCCAAGTCTTCGCCCCCTGTTCCCAGGTGCTCCCCCAGGGTGGTCGTGAGGGGAGAGGTCCCGATGCCACGGCACTCAAATCCGTTTGAGTGGAACGTCGTTGGACCATGCAGGAAGGTAATGTGGTGTTTACTATAGTTGTGTGGTTGACAGTATTTCAAGTAATCGAAATGACTCACATAATTAAGATTATTTTATTTGTAATAATTGTAGACGACCCGACCAGCTGACCTTGACAGCCCCGGTGCTGCCAAGAAGAGAGTGGTTGAGCAGAAGGTTTGTCATCTTTGTTACATACAGTGACTTATTAATTAAACTTTAATTTTACTTGTTTGGTTACATGTTTTCTAATCGACTGCTTTTATTGTCAGGGGAACGTGGTGCTGAAGGAATGTTCTGTCGTGCTAAACCCTGTGTGGTTTAGCAGGGAACTTCTGGATGTGTTGGGCAATGGCGCTGTCCATGTCCCTGCTCCTGTTGCGACAGCAGTTGCGCCACGCCCGAAGGTAACTTGCATGATTTAAACTTTTGTCATCTGATTTCATATGCTTGATGATTTTAGACAAACTATGATGTTAAAAAGCAATGCTGTTTCATATAGTTTGAACTGAGCAATTCCCCAAATATGGGTTCAAAATGTTTTTTGTGTTTCTCTTATTTTAGAAGACTGCGAGGGAACGTCGCCTGAGACCTGTTGCCTCCCAGAAGAGGGTGGTCCAGCCAGAGGTCTGTCTTTGCATATTAAATATTATTATAATATTAAATTTTTTGAAAAGTTTTAGTACAGTTAGGGTAATCAGTGACAACTTCTTTCTGTATTTCATCAGTTGTAGTTAGTAAGTGTGAAGTTATGAAAGATGCTTGCAGGTTTTATGGTGTTTATTCATTTATTTGTTTTTCTTAGGAGGAGGCAACTGCGATGGTGGTTAAGGCTTCTCCCATCCCTTCACCTGTCTGTGTTGCTACAGTGGCTGAGAGGGAGGAGGTCAGCGCACCTCCTTCTGATCAGCCACTGGGGGACACCAGGAAGGTATGTACATTTTACAAATAGAACAGTTTTGACAGCCATGTGGTGTAAAAGTATGAATGCATCATCTTTTATTAAACACTATCTTTAAGTTTCCTACAGCATCTTTAAATTGACTTGGCATAACTGTCCTTACAGGAGCGTGCCATGGACCTACAGGCGCAGGATGTGCAGCAGGGGGAGGATGTGCAGCAGGTTTGTTATCTTTTTTAAAAATGACACCGTTATCTTTTTTAAGCATATTTTTATTCAGTGGAAGCATATTTATGTGTTGCCCACACATGTTACTTATTTTCTCCCAAAGTTTGAACATTGAGTGAAGAGTTTCTAACAGACTATTGAGTTTGTAGAACAAGTAAACATTTGACACATTTGACACATTTTTAATTTCTACATTGTTAATGTGTGTACATATTGTTGTGGTCATGTGAATGTTGTACGGCTACTTTAATTGATGCCTAATTGTTTGTATGTTTGATTCATCAGCCCTGTGACGCAGAGGGGACGGCAGTGGGCCATGTGGATGACGATGGTGCTCCCGCTTCGTCTACTGCTGCCGGTGATGTCCAGGATCACGTGAGTCATGACCATGTCATGTCGTTTATTCGTGGGTCCTTTAATCAGGGCCACAAGCGTTTTGGTCGTAACAGGCACAAGCAGTGTGCCACAAACAGTGTCACTGCAGTTATGACCAATGTGTTAAAGAGTGCTTTGACTTGGACTGCGACTGACCTGGACAATGTTCTATTGAATGGTAACAACTTGTACACTTACATGAGGGAACACCACATGATTAGTGATGCTCGTCGTAGTGGTTACATTTTTGTACGGGAGTTGCCTAGGGAGCATGTGTTGTGTAACAACAAATGTAAATTGGAGTACATGGAGACATTCACTGGAGACATTGATGTAGAGGACTATGACGCTGCTGTTCAAGATGTGGCCATGCCTCTGGATGTTGCTTTCCAGAGGGCCATGTTTGAGGCAGATGCTTGTTTGTTGACTATTAGGAAGAATATGTGTGCAATTTTTAAGCAAGGGTCCAGGTTTGCCGTGTTTGATCCACATGCACGTGGTGATGATGGTGGTCTGCAACCTGATGGTACTAGCATTGTTGCACGCTACAACACTTTGGATGCACTCTACACACACATCACCAACCTTGTCCAGTCACTATATGCCTATGATGCACATGCTAGGGACAAGTTGTTTGAAGTCACTGGTGTTAAGGCTGTTGTAGTAGCACGTCATTCAACAAGTGACACAGGAACACATGGTACCAGTGCACATGTGCTTGACTGTGACAAGGTTTCACAGACAGACGGTCAGCAGCAGTCTGAGGCGGTTACAGGGACAGAGGGCGAGCAGCAGTTGGAGATAGTGAGAGGGGCAGATGACACTGATGAATCATCAGTTTGTTTAGTGTCTGAGACAAATGCCAGCAATGTAACATTTAAGTGTTTGACATTAGCTGACAAAAGGAGCATCTGCACAAAACTTGGCATTGTACCCAGTTTAAATCATGAGGACATTGTTGTTGATTGTTTAGATATTGCACAGCCAGAACCATGTACTACCATTGATATCCAGCCAGATGGTAATTGTTTCTTTGGATCTCTGTCACATGTTTTTAGTGGACTAGAATCATGTCATAGAGCTATTCGCTCAGCTGTTGTGAACCATATTAAACAGAGTACTGATGTGTACAGTAATGTTGTTAGAGAAGAGTTTACGTCTGTACAGCAGTATGTTAATGATTCACGCATGAAATATGTTGGAACTTGGGCTACAGAGGTTGAAATTCAGGCTGCTGCAGATTTGTTTAATGTTGATATTTATACATACAGTCGCCAGAAATGGTTAAAGTATAGCTCAAGTGGTGGAACAACTGGAAACAAAGGGATTTATCTTAAACACTGCAATGAATGTCATTATGAGCCCATTGCATGTGTGAAAGATAATATCTCTAGTAAATGTTTTAGTTTAAGTACCTTGCGTGAAATTAATCATGGAAAGTCAAGCTCTGATGTCATTTCACCTCGTAAAGCCTGTAATGATAGGCTGAAGAGGAAAAAGAGGGAGAAATATGCTGATGACAGTGAATTTAGGAAACGTAAAATAATGAAAGTACAACACAGATATTCAACCGACAGTAAATATAGACAAACAAAACAGCAGGCTAGTGTTAGGAAGTATGCTACAAATGAAGAACACAAAGCCAAGGTTATACAAGCTGGTAAAGATAAATATTCTACCAATCAGCAGTATAGAGCAAAGGTAAGACAGAGCAGTGTACAAAAATATGCTTCAGATGATGAGTTCCGAGCTAAAGTAAAACAGAACAGTGTACAAAAATATGCTTCAGATGATGAGTTCAGAGCTAAAGTAAAACAGAGCAGTGTACAAAAATATGCTTCAGATGATCAGTTCAGCGCTAAAGTAAAACAGAGCAGTGTACAAAAATATGCTTCAGATGATCAGTTCAGAGCTAAAGTAAAACACAGCAGTATTAAAAAATATGCCAATTCTCCTGATCATCGTGCTCGGGTGATACATTATACTGTACAAAAGTATAAATCTAACTTGGTTTACGCAGAGTCTATAAAGAAGCGAAACCAGGAAAAAAAATGCAATGAAATGCTGAAAAAACATAGCATAGATGTTGTAATTCAGCTATTTAAAGAAAAGGTTAAACAGGGCCCAGAGTATGTTTGCTGTGTATGCCATAGATTATTGTTCCAGCATCAGGTAGTGGAATGTAAAAAAGAACAATATGGTAAGAAGGGATCTGCCTTAGCTTCATTGGCAGATAAATGTATAACTTCAACATACCTTCATGAATGTGATGATAAATGTACTGCAGACTGCACTTTAAAATTGACGCATGTTGGAAAATTGTGGATTTGTTATACCTGCCACAGAAAAATAATTGCTGGAAAAGTACCTGAAGAAAGTGCAATTAATAATCTACAGTTGGATCCTATTCCACAAGAACTCAATACACTAAACCCTTTAGAACAACATTTAATTGCACAGCATATTCCGTTCATGAAGGTATTGGCTCTACCCAAGGGAGGACAAAATGGTGTACATGGCCCTGTAACATGTGTTCCTTCCAACAACAATGCTGTTAATAATGTGCTTCCTAGGTTAGAAAATCAGGATTTAATGATTCGTGTAAAATTAAAGAGGAAAATTACCTACAAAGGGCATTATCAATATCAGTATGTTCACACAAATAAAGTTCATAGTGCATTAGAACATTTAAAGTATCATAACAAGTGGTATAAAGATGTGCAAATTAATAAAGATTGGACAAATCCTCTTGAAAAAGATAAAAATGATGATGGTGATAAAAGTGATGAGGGTGAAGACTTAGACATTCAAGACGAACACATTAATGATCAGCAACAGCATGGCATGTATTTGGACACATGTATGCAGCCAGTAGATGTTGCACAGGAAGTATTAGATCACCATTTTGACAGTGTGTTATCAGTAGCTCCAGCAGAAGGTAACAGTCCTGTACGTTTGCTTACAGACATTAGTAATGAGGCTAAATGTTTTCCTGTTCTTTTCCCAAAGGGAACTGGTACTTTTCATGACACCAGACAGCATAAGTTGACATTGAGTCGGTATCTGAATGCTAGAATTCTGAATGCTGACGGTCGATTTGGCAGTAATTTAGATTATATCTTTTATGCGCAATATTTGTCTGAGATTAATCAAGTTGTGTCAAATGTTTCTATAGCCTTAAGGAAAGGGTATCATGGAGGAGAGAACACCCAGATTACATCCTCAATGCTCTCCAGTACAGACTTTGTGAAGAATGTTTTAAGTTGTGACATGGGCTACAAATTTTTAAAGCCTATTCGTGGAACACCTGTGTTTTGGCAAGGTGTCCAGAAAGATTTGTTTGCTATGGTCAGGCAGCTTGGGATTCCTACTTGGTTCTGTTCCTTTTCATCTGCAGATTTACGTTGGACAGAATTGATGGAAACCTTTATGAAAGTGCACAATTTAAAAGGCAATGTAAATGAGATGGACTGGTCTCAAAAATGTAATTTGTTAAAGAATAATCCTGTGACAGCAGCCAGGATGTTTGATCATAGGTTTCGTTGTTTTCTAAGAGATGTGATCATGTCCCCTGCTCAGCCAATAGGGAAGATTATTGACTACTTTTATCGTGTTGAGTTTCAGCAGCGTGGATCTCCACATACACATTGTTTGTTTTGGGTGGAGAATGCCCCAAAAATTGGCACTAACGCAGATCAGGAGGTCATAGATTTCATTGATAAATATGTAACATGTGACCTCCCACCTGAAACTGATGATCTGCATGAGGTCGTTTCCAGTGTTCAAATGCACAGTAAGAAACACTCCAAGAGTTGTAAAAAGAAGGGCACACCATGCAGGTTTAATTTCCCACGACCTCCGAGTAACAAAACATTTCTGTGTAAACAAAAAACAGAGGAGCAGCAGCAGCAACAAGATAAACCTGACAAGGGACAGCAGCAAAGTAATGTCAAAACATGTGATGCAGCTGGAAAAGCTAAAGAGATCATGAGAAAAGTTAAACTAGCTCTTTCAAATGAAGAAGCAACATTTGACAGTATTGATGCTATGTTTAGTTCCATTGGTATCAATCAGTCAATTTTTGAAAAGGCATATCAGTTAACTTCAAAGAAAACTAGTGTCGTCCTTAAAAGAAATATAAACGACGTTTGGGTAAATCAGTACAACAAAGATCTCTTGCGTTGCTGGAATGCAAATTTGGACATTCAGTTTGTATGTGATGCATATGCATGTGTAGTATACATTATCTCATATATCTCAAAAGCAGAAAGGGAAATGGGTTTGCTACTTAAACATGCACAGAACGAAGTTAAAAGTAAAGGAAATGTAGAGGCAAAACAGGCCCTGAACAAGTTAGGAAGTGTGTTTTTGCATAACAGAGAAGTATCTGCTCAGGAAAGTGTGTATCGACTCTCAAACATGCGATTAAAGGAGTGCTCCAGAAAAGTTGTATTTGTTCCGACTGGAGACAATGTTGTCAGGATGAGTCTTCCTCTAAATATAATTCAGAAGAGAGCAGAACAACAAGACCTAAACAAAGACAAAATCTGGATGACAAACATCACTGATCGTTACAAAAGTAGACCTAAAAGTAATGTTTTTAAAGACATGTGTCTAGCAAGTTTTGCCTCAGAATATAGAGATGTGCCCAAAAGTGAAAAATGTCAAAGCAGTGTGATTAAACTAGATAACGACTGTGGTTTTGTAAAGAAGAGGACAAGGACAGATGTGGCTGTTGTGAGGTATGCTCGCTTTTCACCAACAAAAGATCCTGAAAAGCACTACCAAAGCTTGCTTCAGCTGTTCTTGCCTTATTATACAGACAATCAGTTGAAACCCCCACAGTTTGTGTCTTTTGAAGAGTTTTACGAGACGGGTTCTGTCACTAACAGCAGCAATGAAATTAAATCTGTAAAAGAGTTGGTTGACTTGAACAAGTCTAAATTTGAAAAACAAGCTGAAGAATTAGAAAATTGCGAAGAAGCCATAGCACATGTAGGCTTTCAAGAAGATGCTTGGGCTGATCTTTGTCCCGAAGCTGAATTAGAACGATTAGAAAGTGTAGAGGAAATGAGTCTTAACAAAGATTTGTTTCCTATGGAAAGAGACATTATTCCAGATTTGCAACCAGAAAAGACACCGGTGTCTGTAGAATTCCCAAAACAGAAAATTAATCATTCTGAAGCACAGGCTATCATGAGATCCCTGAATGAGCTACAGTCACAGGTGTTTTACAAGATACGACAGTGGTGCTTAGATAAAGTTAATGGTAAAAATCCTGCACCTTTTCATGTGTTTATTTCTGGTGGAGCAGGCACAGGGAAGTCCCACTTGATTAAAGCTGTGTATTATGAGGCAACAAGACTGTTGGCAAGAATGTCAAATTATCCAGATGATGTTCATGTTTTACTCACTGCCCCTACTGGTGTAGCTGCTTATAACATTAATGCTACTACAATACACCATAGCTTTGCTATTTGTAATAATGTTTCATTGCCGTATCAGCCACTAAAAGAGGAAAAAGTAAATACTTTAAGAGCCAGTCTGAAAGATCTCCAAATATTAATCATAGATGAAATTTCCATGGTTGATCACAAATTACTGACATACATCCATGGCAGACTTAGGCAAATTAAACAAAGTGCTGATTTTTCTCCCTTTGGTAATGTTTCTGTAATAGCTGTTGGAGATTTTTATCAACTTCCACCAGTAAAAGGAAGGCCTCTTTACACAGACCAAGCAGGGACCAACCTATGGGCAAATACATTTAGCCACATAGAGCTAACAGAAATAGTGCGACAGAAAAATCAAGATTTTGCGGTGACACTAAATCGCATCAGAAAACATAAAAAAGGAGACAAACTTAATGACCAGGATGAAAAACTGTTAAAACAATGTGAGACAGGCATGGGTGATGACACAGAAGACCTTCACATTTTTGCAACAAATAGTGATGTAGAAACCCATAACTTTAATATGTTACACAAGGTATGTTCTGATGTTGTGCAGATTAAAGCACAAGACTTTGACAAAAATCCTCAAACAGGACGATTTGCACAAACGACTACTTCACATACCTTTGACAAACAGACATATTTAAATAAATTGTTGAGTGTGGGTCCAAATGCTCGTGTCATGCTCATCAAAAACATAGACATTTCAGATGGTCTTGTTAATGGAGTACTTGGCACTGTTTGTCTTGTAAAATTTGATGAAAATACCAAGCTCCCAAAAACTATTTATGTGAATTTTGATGATGAAAGGATTGGCAGTAAATTACGAGCAAAGTTCCCATGTACAGTGCCTGGTCTTCAAAATGCCACACCAGTTGGGCTTGATGAAGACAAAGTAACCAACAGAGGTGGAGTTAGACGTCAGTTTCCCTTGCGTCTAGCGTGGGCCTGCACAATACATAAAGTGCAAGGCTTAACTTTAGACAAAGCAGTAGTGTCATTTAAAAAGATTTTCTCTGCTGGCCAAGCTTACGTAGCTTTAAGCCGTGTAACATCCATAGAAAATCTTATTATTCAGGATTTTAAAGCCACTGCTATTTACGCAAAAAGTAACATAGATGAAAATTTGCAGGAAATGGAAAAATACATCGAGACTCCATTAACAAGATCAGATGCTTCTCTCAAAGTCTGCTTACTTAATATTCAAGGCTTAGAAGCACACTTAGCAGACCTAAAACAAGACCGCAGGATGTTAGATGCTGATTTGATCTGTCTCACTGAAACATGGCTACAACACAACACACCGCACAGTAACATTGTTATGGCAGGATGGACATTTCACTGTAAAGCTAGATCCCAATCTTATAGTGACCTGAAAACTTTATCTGCTTTACAGAAGGAACAACATGGTGGTGTTGGCTTTTACCACAAAAACCACATCATTTGCAACATTATCAGTGTGCAATGTAGTGACTTGGAAGCCATACTGTTTAATGTTCAGCCTTTGAACCATAATTACATAGTGCTGTATAGACCACCATCATACAAAATTGGCCTATTTAAAAAAAACCTAACTGCTGTAGTCAATCACTTTAATGAGTTATCAGGAGGTAAAATAATAATGGGTGATTTTAATGATAATGCAGCTGTTTCAAAGTCTATGGAGAACTTGATGACACAACAAGGTTACAGCCAAATTGTTACTTCTCCTACAACAGAAAATGGGACACTAATTGATCATATTTACATTAAAGACATAGATCCTACAACCATAGATATCCAAGTAATGCCAACATACTACAGTTATCATGAATGTCTTTGTATGCGTTTTAAATAGGGCCTGCAACATTCATCTCTGAAGGTGGAAAGTCTGTACTACCGTGGGGGGGGCTCTTTTAGTGAGCTTATGAGCTTTTTCATGTGTATGGCGAGACTCGTCATGCACTTGAGGAACCATTTCCGTCATAGGGGTACAGCACCGCAAGAGAGAAGCCTTCAGTCTTAGGAGTGTTGCAGCCCCAAAAAAAACACATACAAATCATTCCTGATTTCTGTGGCCTTTGACACTTGAGATTTTAAGCTATGTAAAGTCCCACAGTTAGTGTAAAATGTCCATCCTACTCTGTCATGTTACAGATCCATCCTGCAAACATTCCTACATTTACTTCATCCTGGTGCTTGTTCCATAGATTTCTCTGATTGATTGTGTATATTAGATTAGAACAACTTATCTTTTCGCATCTATTTATGAGTGTTTTATGTATTTATTTTCCTTACCTATTTATGAATTTTTAATGTATTTATATATTTATTCATCTATTTATTCTATGTATCTATTTATTAATATAAAAATGTATTTATTACTATTTAGACAAAATCCTGCTACCTGCTCCACACATTAGATTCTTCATACTGTATTGTTAATCTATTTATTAAAACAAATATACATTTACAAATTTAAATTAATTTAATCTATTTATTCTGTGGATCTATTTATTCATTTTTAATGAATTTATTCATCTATTTATTCTATGTATCCATTTAAAAATGTATTTATGTATTTATTCTGTTTCTATTTATTCATTTGAAAATGTATTTATTACTAATTAGACAAAGTCCTGCTGCCAGCTTTATATATTGGATTCCTCATACTGTATTGTTAATCTATTTATTAAAAAATATATCCTCCTGGCGACAGGAAATGACCAAAATTGGACATGTACAACAAACTCCTCCTACAAATTTGATCTGAATGTCACGATACCTGGTGTGGACACTCTTTAGACCTGTGACATAAAAACATATTAAAATCTTTTGAATTGGATTAACGCTGTGGGCGTGACGGGACTGCCATTTTGACCATGTAACCAGGAACAAGGACACTTTAATAACTTCAGCAAATCTTGCTCAATATGCACCAAACTTTACATGCTTGTCAGCTGTGATACAAATTTACGTATTTCAGTGGTTTCGCAGGTGAGTGGGGCCAAATAGCTTGCCAGCGCTCCCTAAACTGCAGCTCCGGGGCCCACTTTAACGTATATGGATGAAAATTGGTGGACATATGTATCACACCCAGATCTACAAAAAAGTCTCTTGACACCGTAGGCTAAACTCAACACAGAGTCCGCCATTTTGAATTGAACAGCCATTTTGGGCGATTTACATCTTGCATACTTTAACGAACTCCTCCTAGGGATTTTGTTGGATTCTCATGAAAATCGCTTTGTGTACTCTTGACCCATTTGGGATAAAAAGTTATTAAAACCTTTCGGATTGGATTCAAGGTGTGGGTGTGGCGGGGCCGCCATTTTGAGCGTTTCGCCAAGAAAAACGACGTGCTTATAACTCAACTGTACATTATCCAACTTAAATGAAACTTTATGTGTATTATAAGAGACCCTTAACCCATTCACATGCTGATATTCAGCCATACTCACAGTGACACCTGCTGGCAACAGGAAATGAACAAAATTTGACATGCGCCGCATTTTAATTAACTCCTCCTACAAATTTGATCTGAATGTCATGAAATATGGTGTGGACACTCTTTAGACCCGTGACATGGAAAGTTATTAACATCTTTTGTTTTGGATTAACGGTGTGGGCGTGGCGGGACCGCCATTTTGAGCATCTCGCCGAGAACAACGAAATGTGTATAACTTCACTGTGCATTGTCCAATCTGCACGAAACTTTACACATTTCACAAGGATGCCAGCCTGAACACATCTGTATGATAAATTTCACTCACAGTCATAGCGCCACCTACTGCTGACAGGAAATGACATGATTTATTCTATAATTTTCAGCTCTTTAAAGTC
>MDSP01000231.1_pt1 | contig 12508 bp, 12 predicted proteins | sample 1005811 | NCBI WGS metagenome assembly MDSP01 (sample SAMN05526596, study PRJNA338239) | gut metagenome | isolation source: stomach gut content | host: Naso elegans | place: Saudi Arabia: Red Sea | collected 2011-04
CAAATCCAGGTGGTTACCAACCACATGAAAGGGTACATTTGTATGAGTCTGTGCAAATTTGGGATTGCTAATCCAATGTTTCAAATTCACAGATGAACCAACCCATACCTGGCCCTAGCTCTTCACCTGGGGAGCCAGTAGAGGAACAGCTAGAAGACCCCACAAGTCCAACTTCAGACCATAAACCAACAAAAGAACAGGTGGAACTCCTGCTGCTAGCATTAACACTCAAACATGGATTAACAAATAGAGCCTTGGAGGACATCATGCATCTTATCAACTTTAGTGCTGGTCCTGGTGGGGAATCAGTTAGTGGCTCAAAGTACCTTTTCTACAAAGCATTTGATTCAGTGAAAGACATATTAGAAGTACACTATGTGTGCAAGAGTTGCAACCTAAGCATGCAGGAAGGTCCCTTCAATGTCAAGTGCCCAGTCTGTGACCAGAACATATCAAAAGCGCATGCACAAAAAGATCAGTGTTTTTTGTACCTGCCACTAAAAGACCAAATTTAAAAATTGCTTGAGGACCACCAATTAGGGAAACACCTGAAACACCGGTTTGAGAAGAAGGATGCCTCCATCAAAGATATATACGATGGACATTTATACAAAAAACTATCACCCCTCGCGTCACCAGACAACATATCACTGGCTTTCAACTGTGATGGAGTGCCGGTGCACAAATCAAACACAAAAAGTTTGTGGCCAATTCTGTGTACTGTTAATTAACTGCCAGTAGAACTACGTGAAAAACATGTTATGCTTTGTGGCCTGTGGTTTGGTCCAAACAAACCCAATATGAACACTTACATGAAACCATTTGTCGATGAATGCATAGAGTTGTATTCTAATGGTCTTACATGGCAAAGTGACAGTGGGAAAGTTGTCACAAGTAAAGTACTGGTTACTATCATGCTGGCAGATTCAGTTGCTCGGCCACTGATTCAGAACTTTAAACAGTTTAATGGAGAATTTGGGTGTTCTTTTTGTATGCAGAAAGGAACTAGTGTGTTAAAACGCAGGGGGCGTGTAAGTGCTTATCCCTATGAAAACGCAGAGTTGAGGAATCCCTCCCAGACTGATGATCTGGTAGAACAGGCTCTTGCTGGAAACCCCACTAAGGGAGTGAAAGGGCCTAGTATTTTGTCTTGTCTACCTGGTTTTAATATTATTGATGGCTGTGTTCCAGATTATACAGTGTATAATGCAATAATGTTTTTGCACTCTTGTTATGTGTCATTTCAGGCAATCAAAACAAGATTTGCATGTGTTTTTGAAAGTGAAGATGCACTGCTGGCTGCTATGACACTACCAAAGTTAAGGCTATGCTGGCTGCGTGACCAGGAGAGGAAGGACCTGGCAAAGACAAGTCTGGTGGCAGAATGCCGAAAACATGTTCCTGCAGGAGCAGCAACCAGGTAAAGCCAAGGAAACACAGCACCTGGACTGAACTTCCCTAAGAAGAGGAATTCTTTTCCTTGGAGGAGGATGAGGACACCTTGGCCACTGCTGAAACTTAAGTAGCTGAGTACCAAAATCAAAACCTGTCAAATCAGGAGCAACATGGATAGACACTCTGAATCAAGGAAATAGCTCTTAAACATAATGCTGCCACACCATACAGTGCCCTGTAGAATGACTCTTTTGCCTGGGAAACTTGATTCTCACTCCAAAATGTAAACTTTAAGAAGCTTCTCCTCTTGAGGTGCAATCACTGGTTTGAGGATTAGGGATGTCGATTATTATGCTACTAATTAATAGGCTGATGATGCACAAAAAAGGTTTTAGAGTTAAAGAAATACAGACAGATCATGAGAATCACTTTTTGTGTGAGCACTGGGTATTTGAGTGAAAAAGATGAGACACTGGCAACAGCGACAAGTGAAGCAAGTTTGAAAGCAACACAGCAACAAAAACAGCAACAATGCAAAAGGGGAAAACACGAGATTTTGCAGTCAGCAGTAGCCTGAAGCCTTTTCATGCTGTCCAAACACACTTGACATCAATAACGTCGATCCGTACCTTTAACTCTGTCTGACCTTTTACACGTTCCAGCGCAAACGGCTATCAAAACAACAAACTAGCTTACTGGCTAAATCAAAAGCAATAATCAAAGCTTATTCCCAACGATACGATCACACCACGTTCATGACGTAACGCGAGAGACGGCGCGCCTTCTTCCCCTCCTTCCACTCTGCGTCTGCCAGGCGCTGCGTCCAGGCCGTGCGTCTGTGCTGCGTGACACGATACCACACAACCGCTGACGCACACACGCACGCACAGACACAACCGCGGTCGAACACACACACGCACACACATAGCTACGCGCACACGTTCCTAGTAACCAGGCTTCCACCATTGTTTGATTCTGTTACCATGGAGACCCTTACCTGTGCAGGAGTTTGCCAGCATTTTTTCCAACGCAGGCAGTGACTCCATTAACTTCTTTCTCCTGTTTTTCTGTGTTTGTTAATCTTAGCAGAAACATTTTCTACAATCCAAAGGTTTGCTAACTTGTGTCAAAAACTAATCACAAAAACAAACAAACAAAGAAACAGACAAACAAAACATCCTTTACTTACTTTACTTTGTTAGTGAGTCACTAATAGTGACAAAACAAAAACCAATAACAAACACTGTTTCCAACAATAGCATTGAATCCCACTCATGGCGTAACGCGGTAGATGGCGCCTCCTTCTTCCCTCCTCACCGCTGAGTCTGCGCTGAGCCTAACCGAGGCACTCGCAGAACTCAAAAATGTGACGTCTTAGCAACGTCACATTTTTCTTAGCGACGTCACATTTTTCGTCAGACACTCTCACACACAAGCACGCACGCACGAACGCGTACTCATTACGCGCACACACTAACACACACACACGCACAAGCAAAGCCCCCAGTGCTGGCCAGCTCCTGTTGACGCCCAGGATTTTTTTTTTAACTTTATTTTATTTTATTTTTTAATGTTTTGCTGTGTTTTGTTTTGAAAAGCTAACTTGCACCCATGGGCTGTGTTGGGATTCAAATTATAATTACATGTGTATAGTACTGATGATACCACCAGTTTTACGTTTTTTTTTTTTAACAAATTCCAAACCCAGTATTAACAAAGAATTTTGAGAGTACATCAAACCTCACTGGGCTGATTTCCTTCTCTCTGCTGTTTTTTCACTTTAGTCAAAAAGAAAAAAAATCAACATAAAGGGACTTCAAATTTGTTTAAGAGTCCATTCCAGTAACAATCTAGCAGTTTTTAAGTTAACTTAGCCATGAAACATTATTATTAAATTGCATTAACAAATTGTTGTTACTTGAAAAAGAAGTATTGGAGAGAATCAAAGACACCAATTGATCAATCAGCTATATTACTTTCACCTCAGTGCATTTGCTGAAAAGTCTGAGTGGTCTGTGTGTATGACTGAAATTAAACTCGTGGCCGTCTCAAACCTAATTTGAAAAGATCGTGCATGAGATGCTTGGAAAAATTGTAGACATGATCAAGAATAAAACCAACAATCCTCTGAGACACATTCTTACCCTTACTGCATGAGAAACATATTTTATTTTCTGTGCAACCTCGTTTCTCAGAACTCCTTCGATGTCATTCATACTAAATATTGCTGCCATCGTTTGGAAGAATGAAGATAAAATGTTCAGCACTTGCACAAATACAACTTGCCATGCCAGTGTCTGATAGTATGGTGATGGTCAGAGGGTTAAATGGTGCGATATACATTTTACATAACCTCAGTTAGTGTCTACACAGTGTTAGGCTGTGTAATCGTGCTCCACACACAGTGTTGGGGAGTAACAAGTTGCATTTAACAGAATTACATAACTTAATTACAAAATAAATGTAACTGTTATCGGTTACAGTGACTGAGGGAAGAAAATGTGATTAAATCACAGTTACTTTTGAAAATGTAAATGATAACATGGGGGTTACATCTGAATATTTTCTGTCAAAAGCTTAGGCTATATGTTGAATAATATTCATTTTGCTGCTTTGCATGTTATTAATGTGTTCAGTGTCTTCTTTTGCCATTTCCAGGCAAAATGCATGCATAGCCTGTATGTTATTTTGTACTGTAAATGCTGGAATATGATAAACAGCTGAGACTAAGAACATCTCATTTATTTTTCATTAAATCTGCAGGAGTTTCGTCCATAATCATCATCGTTGTCATTATCATCCTCGGTAACAGCTCCAAAGGCGATGACAATAGCGAGCTTCAGTAAGTAAATTTACATGACAAAAATAAATAACACCCTTATTAATTTTTCATTTTTAAAGTAAACGCTGTAATAAAATCTCACAACACAGCTCAACCCACTGAAGGTATGCTGAGACTGATGCTGCGAGAAAATTCAACAGAAGTGTCAAGAGCTGTTTTTTTCTGGAGGAGGCCATTTTTCTTCTTGTGTGTGTGTGTGTGTGTGTGTGTGTGTGTGTGTGTCTTAGTTACATAAAGAAAATACAAATTAATTTTAAGTTCTATAAGACCTGACTGTAAACAAGGCTCCAATAATGAACATGATTCTTTTTGTTCAGTTCTGTATTTTTCTGCTTTTGATAATAACAGTTGTATCTGCTGTGCAGCAGTGAGTCAGGGTCGGGCATTTTGAAGAAAAAGATGTTCATTCAGCATCTTCCTGGTCTTCAGTGTTTCTTACTCTGCATATTTTTAAATGTTTAAACGCTCCAACACACCTAATTCAAATAAATTTTTTATTCACAGGTTTCTTCAGAACTTGATGACAAGCTGCTCATTTGAATCAGGTGTGGTGGAAGAAGGAAGTATCTGGAACATGCAGGTCAGTGTTGCACTCTTAAATAGACAGGACTCCGTCTTCTGTTTGGCAACTTTATTCTCCCCGGTGCATATATTTTTTGAAGGAGTTTTTTCAAGAAGCACCCGGAGCTCACACAGCATCCACATGTACCTCAACACAGGTTCAACTCGATAACAACAACTGCAGCACACCTGCGAGCATATTGATGACGTATCAGTGTCGCTCCAAAAGTGTCATACACTGCTGTGTAAACAATAATGAAAGAAAACAGGATCGTAAACAGAATATATTTTCAATGAGCAATTAATGCAATTAAAATATATTTCCCTGTGCATTTTTTAACTATTATGTCTTCATGAAATTTGTCATATGCCAAATATTTCTAGGTCGCAACACCCTCCCCCACTAAAAAAAAAAAGTGTTGCCTAACATTTTCTTTTCTATTTTCTGACACTGATAATTAACAAGTATCAACAATAGAACACTCGGTGAAAAGGCGAGTAAACAGGTAAGTATTATAACACACATTACATATTACAGGATTAGGTTGTGCTATTATCTTCAGTGTCTCTGTTTCTTTTGTTTTTAACTTCATCTCATAAACTCTAATGGCAATAATAATGTTTCTGCACATTTCAGTGACATTTCTACACATTTCAATGCTATGTCTTAACTTCGATTAGCCTATATACTCAGATAGCAACCCTTCTCTGAACTTTTTCCAACTCAAATAAATGTTCAGATTGCCTGTTTCTATATTAACAGTAAAATGTGTTTTTAATACTGGTAGTAACACTACATAACTATGAACTGTAACTCTTTTTAGACAAAGGCCACAATATTAACTGACCACCTAAACTAACTCACTCAGCTGTCTGTGCCCCATTTTTATCTACCCATTCTTATAAAAAGGATACATGGACGATGATCTGGTAGAGGAGTCATGGATGGTTCGTGAGGGTCTTTTCACACCGACAGTGCAGGTCTTCATCAGCTGCAAGGTTGGATGACCCAGCCGGTCATACGTGTAGATACGCCTGGGCTGTCTGGCTCTCATTGGTCTCCCTGTCCCTGTTTCAGCATCCCTCTGCTCATCCTCAGATTCAGCAGCAGACGCATCTGCTTGTTCCTCCATACAGCGTCTCTCCTGCTCTTGCCCCTCTTCAGGGTCCTCCTCTGGTATGAGTGTCTCCTCAGGCCTTTCTCTCTGTGTCTCCATCCGAGGGCAGGATTCGTGTGCCTCTGCATTGAGGGGAGGATCAGCTTGTCTCGCTGCTATCCATACATGATACTCCTCTTCACTGGAACTGTCTGTGTACGTCAGGTAAGTATCAGGCTTAGCTCTCTGACTCCTTCTTGCTGTCTGTCTTTCTTTGTTTCCTCGGTTTTTCTCTTTCAGGTTGGAGTCACTGACCTTTGCCTCTTCAACCAGGTAGGGACATGGTAAAAGTAGGTTAGATGTAACACCCGTTTTCTTCCAGTTCCCTGTAATGGCTCGACTGCATATACTGGGCTGTCGGGGCCTTTCCTTCCATTGACGTCATATATCGTGTCCTCCCAGTGACTACGCAGCTTTCCGGGACCCCCTCTTGGTGTCAGGTTTCTCACCAGGACATGATCACCTGGCTTGAGCGTGGAGCTCCATGCACACTGATTGTAGTTTCTCTGTCCTCTTTTTGCTGACTTTTTCATACTTTGCATTGCAATAGCATAGGCTTCTTGCATAGCTTCTCTCCACTTCTCTGCGTAGCCAGCGTGTGACTGGTTCCCCTCTTCTCCCCTTTTTGGAAACAGCAAATTGACTGGTAGAGTCGGTTAATGACCAAAGAGGAGGAAAAATGGAGAAAACCCTGTCGTGTCATGTACTGTTGAGTTGTAGGCATGGACCACTTTATTTAGGTGTTCCTTCCACTTTGATTTCTGAGTCTCCTCCAGCATGCGCACCATACTCAGCAGAGTCCTGTTGAAGCGTTCCGCAGGGTTTGCTTGGGGATGGTATGGGGAGATGTGGGAATGGCAAATACCACTGTAACCTTGGAGCTTGTGAAAGAGGTTATTCTCAAACTCTTTTCCCTGGTCGTGGTGTATCTTAGATGGGAAACCAAAGCGCATGATGAAGTCATCAAACAGCTTTCTGGCTGCGGTCTTTCCAGACTTCTCCTTTGTTACATATGCCTGCGCATACTTAGTAAAATGATCCGCCACAACGCGTATGTATTTTTCCCCTCCCCTACTTTTCTCCAAGTGTACATAGTCAATTGAGATCATCTCAAATGGTGCAGAAGTCACAACGTTCTGGATCGGTGTCCTGGTTACTCTGTTAGGTTTTTTCCATTTTACACAGAGACACACTTGAGTGACATAGTGCTCCATTTCCTGCCTCATCTTAGGCCAGAAAAAGCGTTCCCTGGCAAGAGCAACCATCCGATCTGTCCCATCTCCTCTTGGAGGTGTCTGTAAATGATGGCTTCAGGGACTCCAGCACGACCAACTGCATTCTGGACAATGTCTCTCTCCTGAGAATCCCATCTCCATCGATCTGCAGGCGGGGCCACTCTGATAAGCCGCCTGACGGCTTCATTCTCTGCAAGCTTGTGTTTATGTTTTAAGTGTGCATGTGTTCTTTTCAGGACCAAAACTCAGCTTAGGGCGGGGTCTGAGTTTTGGGCAGCTCTGATGTCTTCCACTGCGAGAGGCTGAATTGACTCAGAGATATTGCTCCCTTCTGGCAGTGCGTCCGTATTACAGGTGACAGCGGAGATCCAGTTAACTTCTCCTGTCCTTTCTCCCAACAGAGCTTTCCCGATGGAGTCGAGGACTTCCTGTTCGCACTCCTCTGTGCATCCCTGCATGATTTCCTCCATGGGCTTCTGTAGCCGGGATAAGAAGTCTGCATCTCTGTTCGCTGATCCAGGCCTGTATTTGAGAGTGAACCCATAATCTGCCAACTTTGCCACCCAGCGATGTCCAGTGGCATTGAGTTTCGCTGATTTGGTGACATACATTAGTGGGTTGTTGTCACTGTACACAGTAAAATGAGGCGCATGAAACAGATAGTTGCGAAAGCGCTCTGTGATGGCCCATTTCAGCACCAGGAATTCCAACTTGCCAGATCCATAAGCTATCACTCTAAGTGCACCATCTTGTCGCTGGTACAGAACAGCACCCAGGCCCTCTTCTGAGGCATCCACATGCAGTATAAAGGGTTTCTCCAAGTCTGGATATGCCATAACAGGTGGGTTTGTCAGCTGATTTATTAGTTTGTCCAGTGTTTCTTGGTGAATTTCTGTCCACTGGACTGGGTGGGATGGTGGTAGCTGAGCAGATTGGCAACCAGCCCCCTTTTTCTTTTGAGTGTTCTTTTGCTCAGACTTTGGCTTTGCCAGCAGCTAGTACAGTGGTTTGGCTGTCCTGGAGAAGTCTGGTATATAGGGTCTGTAGTAACTGAGGAAACCCATCAGTTTTCTCACCTTTCACACAGTGGTTGGCATCTCATGTCTCAGGGCTAGCACTACTTCCACCTCCTTGGGGTTCATTTTGTATCCCTCTGCAGAGGTTACTCGACCCACATAACACATCTCACATTTGAAAAAGTTACATTTCTTTGGCCTTAGCTTTATACCACACTGTCTTTGTCTTTGCAATACCTGCCTCACATCCCGGATGTGTTGTTCGAAACTGCGGCTGAACACCAGCACATCGTCCAAATATGGGATACAAACCTCATCCCTCAGATCCCCCAGGCATCCTTCCATATGACACTGAAAAGCTGCTGGTGCATTGGTGAGCCCGAACGGGATTCTGACCCATTCATAAAGTCCCCATGGTGTTATGAATGCGGCACAGGGTCTGCTTTTCTCGCTCATGAAGCCCTGGTGATGTGTTTTCCCCCGGTCCAACACCGTGAACCAGGAGTTGCACCCCAGGTTTTCCAGGATCTCTTGTATTCTGGGGATTGGGTGACGGTCTGGTAATGTTTTCCCGTTAAGCAGTCTGTAGTCTATGCACAAGCAAAGACTGCTGTCTTTCTTCCTGACACACACCACAGGTGAGGAGTATGAAGAGCAGGACTTCTGTATCCGGCCTCTGTGGAGCAAGTCCTGTATGTGTGTTTTCACTTCTTGGTAAAGGTGTGGAGGGATTGCATTGTATGTTTTTTGTACAGGGACATTATCTTTTAGTTGAATGTCCATTTCTAAATCTTTGATGCACCCTGTGTCCCAATCATCCTTTGTAAAAATGTCACTCTCCTCTCTAAGCAGCTGCTGTACCTGCTGCTGTTGGTCCTCCGACAGCTGACTCAGGTCCACGGGAGGATCCCAGGGCTCACCCTGTGGCACCTGGCTGGGTTGCTTTGTTGGAGGTGCGACACTGTTGTCTGATGACTGAGGCTCCTGACCGTCCACAGGCTTTGTTTCCAGTGGATAAATGGCATCAAAACTATATAACCAGCCTAATGTAGTGTGACCACACAGCATGATGTCATTGTTTGTTAAGTTTTCGACAGTCACTACTATTTTCCCATCATCCTCTTGGGGCAGCTGAATCAACTGTTCTCTGATGGTTAGTCCTGTGGGCCATGGTGCCTCCTGACTTGGCTCCAACACAACATATGACCCACCCGGCACTCTCTTGTTCAGCTGACCACATTCCACTTCCATAACTTTGTTTTTTGGTATGGTCACAGGTCATCTGCCCAATCTGGCTATGTGGGAACTGTTTTCAGACTTTTGTTTCTTTAAAACAGATAAGACAGCTCTTGCAGTTTTGCGTCTCACCTCTAGTGCTGAACATAGTCTCTGCACCTCTCACTGCTTACCAGTGAGAGGTGCTGTCCGTCTTTTCTCCAAAATGTAGCAAGGTTTCAATTTTATTTGTGGTGGCTGAGATCTTTTTAGCATGACAGCCTGCTGCCCAGTGTTCTGCGCTGCCACATTTGTAACAGTGACCACATCTTCCTTCAGGGTTGGACACCTGACATCACTGACAACGTTTGGTGTTCGCTGCCCTGTGTTGCGGCTGATATTTCCGATTTGGTTGCTCACCCACTCTCATTGTTTGGGGTCGAGGAGTCTGACTGTGTGTCATGTTCGCATGTTTCACTCTTTTTATTCTTGTCATTTGGTTTGTTTGTGCAGCTTTCTTCTTCAGTTTTCTCATTTACCTTGCTTACTGCTGCAACTTTTATCATCTTTGCTTTTGATGTCGTTTGCAACTTGTTCTTTCTTTCCATTTCCAGGCTATATGTGGCTGTCATTTTTTCCAAAAGGACTTCATCTTTTACTTTTGGGCCTTGTAAATATGGCTTTAAGTCAGCTCGAATAGTGTCATCATGGAGACCAGTGATCACTGTTTGGAGGAAGTGATTTTGGATCAGTTCTGAGCTGTACTTTAGTCCAGACTCAACTCTTTCTGAAGCAAGAAGGATTTGTTGTCCCAGGTCCACGGCTTGCATCAGGAACTGAATTAGCGTTTCCCATGGTTCCTGGGCTGCATGAGTGAGGGAGTGATACAGCTCTGTTGCATCCTTCTCAATATAATGAATACGTAATATCTGTCTACGCTGCGTTGACCGCTGCTGCCGATTGGAGCGACGTGCCTACACGGCGGCCATCTTGGTGCAGTGCCACTCGCTCCGACAGCGCATTACGTCTATAGAGGAATGACGTGTTTGCACTATTAAAGTGATCATAAATCGCTCAATTGTAATAAAACATATTGTCAACATGTCAACATATGTTCACGTGGGTTGTTTGTTGCAAACGTCAGACTTGGGGGACGGGCAGACAGACAGATAAAGACATAAATAGAACAAAAGGAGCCCAGAAAACATTCAAGGTGTGTTCAAGTCTTTATTTAGAGAATTGCTTCATTTGATTACTATTATCGTCATCATTATAGTATCATTATTATCATTTTATTATCGTTATCATTATTATTATTATTGCTGTCATTATAATTAATAATAGTATCATCATTATCATTTTATTATTGTTATCATCATTATTATTATTATCACTATCATTATTATCATCATTACTATTGTAGGGTGAAGTAGCAGAACTATTTTATGTAAGTGCAAGACCATAAAGAAATATTTACAAGAATGTTCCGCTCACTGGAACATCCATAAGCGGCACAAAAGTCCGGCATCTTTCTCAGTTGTCAGGATTGTCAAGATTGTCTGCTGAAAACATTAAGTAGAATTTGTATTTGGGTAGTAAAACTGACATTTTTAAAATATCCAAGCATCTTGTGTCATAGCTACATGTGTGACGTTTTTAACAAATCAAACCGTTTGGAAATCAGTCGAGGTTTCAGTGAATAATTCTACTTTGAGATTGTGGAGTACCTCTTACCTCCGTAGATGTACATGCACTGCCGCCTCTGCTAGCCCTGTACCAAGATGGCGGCGCTTTAGGCACGTCTCTCCACAGTCAATGCGGCGTCTTCGTGTATATGTCTATGGGAAATATGCTTTCTTACTGGATTTCCTGGCTTCCTCCATTTTGAAGCCAAAAAGACATGCTGGCTGTTAAGTGTTGTAATTTGATGGCACCCTTACTCCCTGTATTATGGTAGACTGATATACTGCATTGCTGTATTGTACAAGGTTTACGGTACATACAGGGCATGATGTCACCACGTTCCCAGTTAGCGCCAGTTGTTCTGTGTGAGCCATGATAATGAGAGGACAACACAACCGTCCGCATCTGTCCGCACTTTGTTATTAAATAAATATGCTAAGAGGCTAAAGATGACCCGAGTATGTTCTGCTTATCCTCCATACGCAGTAGAGGACTGCGCACTCAAATAAAAACCTTAACACTGGCCAACCTGTGGTACTGCAAGTGTGGCGTCGGTCACGTGCTTCCATTGGGCCCAAAAAGACTTTTTCCCATAAGCTAACATTGGGAAAGAGACGTCCATAACTCCGCCGATAAATAGTTTGTGGGTACATAAACGTGTTAGTCTGGACTTTTTAATTGCCCTCATTGAAATCATCCTGTTTTCTTCTTCAGTGTATTTTTTTCACCGAGTTCTGGTGTATTATCCTCGGCATCGTGAACGCGCATCAGAGCCACAGGCCCGAGCCTCTCTCTGCGTCCACACGTCCGGACGCGGGTGTAGCTGTAATCTGATTACTGATGTATTTGCTGAAATATTTTCACGTCTGTCTTATAAAACAACACAGTCAGCCATGCATTGATGTATTCACGTTAATATTGATCATGTTTTCATTCTGTTTCCTGTTTATGAGAAGCCAGTTATGTTTCCATTGTTCATTTTTCTGATCCTGATTAAGCTAAATATGCCAGTGATATACGTCAGTTAGCCTTTGACTGTTAGCCTGAATATAATCTCATCACAGTTATTTATTTTATGTAACAGGTTAAAATATCACCTATTTGAGTTAATTTGCTTTATGAACATAATGATTCATTTCTGCTGATTTAGATAGGATTTATCTGTAAATGTAAGAGTTGAGTTTTTAGCTCAAATGACAGAGAAGCTCATTTACTGATGAACAGACTGTCAACGAAACAAAACATTAGGCCCAAACTTATTTCAAGTCTGCCAATAATTAAAGTGTATGATTCAAATATATAGGGAAAGGCTCCACAGTCACAAGCAGGATATGGGACAGCATCAATAGTAATAATCGATGTAGGTCTAATGATGCAACATCATGATGTAAAAATGGTTCACAG
>MDSP01000230.1_pt1 | contig 12494 bp, 5 predicted proteins | sample 1005811 | NCBI WGS metagenome assembly MDSP01 (sample SAMN05526596, study PRJNA338239) | gut metagenome | isolation source: stomach gut content | host: Naso elegans | place: Saudi Arabia: Red Sea | collected 2011-04
TGTAAAGATTTGGAGGACTGTTGGGGATGAGCTCAGTCCATAGCTTCCTTTGTGGCAGATGAGAAACATGTTTATTCAAAAGCAGTCCTGTTGAAATCCCAAAATGAACGTCTTCATCTGTGGATCCCAACACCACCATGGTGAATGGAGAATTAAAGGCAGCTGGCCAGTGCCTCCACATCCTCCATATAACCCGCCCCATCCTGCCAGTCGTATGGCCTCCTCTCCTCATGGCACCATGTTCCTGTGTTCAGTTACTTTGTATTTTATTTGACTAAAGCCTGTATGAAAGTTAGTATTATTTTAAATAGATTTCTGTGTTATCATTACCACTTCGCCACGTTTGTTTTTCTCTTGTTAACTTTGGTAAATAAAGTCCTTTTTTTCCCCCTTTTTTTGTGCTGATAGCTACGTTTTGAATCTGCGTATCATTCAGTTTTTTTTATATTCAATTTCAAAATTGGAAAATTATAAAACCATTCGTTATTTTGTTTTTCGTTTATGAATCCATTACCAAAAAATAAATAATTGTGGAGATTTCCTCCATGCTGACACAGATGGGTCTCCAGCAATGTTCTGGGTGTCAGAAAGTTCTGCCTTGAGCAGAAACTCAGCTGAAAAAGATTTATATTGGACACAGAACTGGAGAGGGCTGTGATCGGATCAATACATGAGGAAAGTTTTCGTTTAGGTTTTCACATTTTATGTCCTGCCTATCTTTTAAATGTTGACAGCAAATGAATGGCTACATTTGGCAGGACCACAACAGCCATTTGAAGTGACTGTTTGAGCCCACAGCACACAAAAACAAACATCTGAGGGCCTGATTCACTAAAGTTGGATTCGAAATGGAATAATAAAAAAATGAATGATACACGGATTGTTTTGCTTCCTTATTTGTTGTGGTCTGTGAGCTGGCCATAACAGACACAATTTACTTTTAATTTTTTAATTTAAAATTTTTTCAAATGATTTATAGCCTTATAGCCTATTGCTACTTATACAGCCTACTAAAATGTCTGATAAACAGATAATTTATTATTATTATTATTATTATTATATTATTATTATTATATTATTATTTTGTTGCATAGTTACGCAGTAAGTTCATTTATAGTCGGCAGTCCACATGTTTTTAGGAATATTTCTTTAATAGAAAGCAGTTCCATTCAGGAATGGTTACAGTTTTGTCTGTGGATAATCCAGTATAACATGGACACTGTTGATTAAGGGATACATCAACCTTTTCTCTTTTTTGTTGCTTGCCTCCCTTGTGAGTTCCAGAAAAGAAGATGGATACCATTCTTTCAACTGTGCATGCAGTAACAAGGATTGGACAGGCAGAGCTTGCCCAATGCTCACCAAATGTATTTACAGAGACAATTACTGCCACCCTCTTTTTGCAAAAGATAGATCCAAACTGTCCTTTATCCCACAAGCCATTACTACTGATGACTGCCAATACTAGTAGTCAGTGGGAAGTGTTATCCTGCTTCAGTCTTAGGTCATCAGATAAACTTTCCAACCAGACAAATGGTCCTGTGTGCTTGTTGTGACTTGATTATTTACCATGTTGTGTTATTTTTAGACTCAGATTAGCACTTTATGTCATTTTAGAATCAGTTACATATTGAAAGTAAACGGCAGGGCGCATGCATGCCAGTAAACAGCAGAAGAAGAAATAAAATACTTCATGAAGTGCTAATCTGAGTTGTGGCATAACTTAAACTTGCACAACCAAACACAATTCTACAGGTGTTGATGTAAAATGGTTCAGACAACATGCTATAATTAAAAATATTCACAATAGAGAAGTGGATTTCTGTTGAGTTCTTAGCCTGTGACTTTCCGTCATCTTATTACATGTCAAAACTTTTGAAGAAGGATGATTACCAGAAGAACGAGAAGAATGATTTAAATGTTAGTAGTCGATTACGTTTTGATGTAGTTGAACTTTTGGGAAAATGAGAAGTTCCCAATCATTTATCAGAAGCCTTCAACCATTAAGTATGGATATAATCTTTCAAATAAAATGAAATTTCATTTTCATATTCATCTGACACTTCAATTCTCCAGTGAAACATTTACAATCAGTGTGAACAGACAAAATGTTCAGTAAACACTTGTATCAAAGGCTTTTATTTTGAAAGTGTGTCTAAGGAAGTGACGCATCACCCCCAGCGGAGCAGTGAGTCGCGCAGCCGATAGTCAAAAAGAAAAGAAAAAAAAAAGCACAGCCGATAGTCGAGCCAACGGACATTTTTCTCCTTTCTCCTTTTTACACTTTGACGCAACTGTGGGGACATTTAGTATATTTCGCCTGTAACTAAGGTTGTTTTTTGTTAGGAGAGTGGTTTATTGCGCTACTCCGAGTGTTAAGTGGATGCCCTAAGTGAGTATCGTTTCTATATTGTGTTTATTACCGCCGATCGGTAACTGATGTCCGTTGTTTAACATCGTTTATGAGCAAAATGTGAATGCTGACGTTTGTGAGTGGTTGGAGCGTCCAGTGAGTTAACAGTCAGTAACTTGACATAGTTTGTGTGGTTAATTGCTCAGCCAGGACCGCCAGGTGCGCCATGCGCGCCATGTGCCATTGCTTCTTTAATACCTGGTTTAGCCAGTAGATGGAGCCATTGGACCAGTTAACCTATTATTATGGCTAATGTGTATTTCTGTTGGTTTATTTCTGCCATTACTATTGTTGCACATGTAAAGGAGAGTCATGTATATATTTTTCTGTTTCTGTAAACACATTTATTATCATTATTTTCAGAACTGTGACAACACTGAGTGTGCAATAAATCACCACAGTCATCAGATCTGCTGGAAAAGAAGTCATATCCTGTCATCATTCCTGTGTCCTGACCGACACCGCATCTTGTCTGCTGTATAACCCTAAACGAGCTAGCATTAATCCTTACCTCACAAACAACACTGATTTATTAAAGACAAAAGCTGATTTACCACAAACATAAAGGATGCTCACTTTCACTTATATCTTCATATCTATTTTCACATCATTTACTTATTTATTTTTATTATTAATTTAATTAATACTTGAGTAGCCAGTACTGCGTATTTATGTGAGCTGCTGTACAACTGAATTTCCCCAAGGGATTAATAAAGTATCTATCTATCTATCTATCTAAAGAGACTGTACAGACAAATCATTTCAGAAGAATACATTCATCGATTTTGGTCTTTTCAGGAAATTTCTTGGTAATTATAGAAAGATAAAACAATGTCATTCTGTTATTGTCATATTTAATGAGGTTTAAAACTTTGAGGGTGACAGAACATGCAGTGTAAGCAAATGTAGCTGCATCACTTTGCAGACTCTGTGGAGGCCTTGAATCAGCTGATCGGTGTGATGATGAAGTGTCTGTGATGCTTCTGTCTTTGAAGAGGAGAGAGCTCACAGTGCCGCTCTCTGCTTTGCTCATCTCATCTTGTTTGAGCTTCTCTTCCCTCTAAAAGAGAAATGACAGTTAAGAATAACAGTTAACTTCACCATCAAGACATACAAAAATATTTCTCAATATACAAATTCTGATCATAACATCAAATCAATGTTTCCTTACCTTTGGAAATGAGAGGGTTCACCGCACATGGAGTCTGGTTTGATGGTCTCTTGTCTCATCTTGGTCAGGACTTGTTTCTTCTTCATTACCTCCTCTCCTTTTCTTAAAGAGAAAAACAGTTCATGTCTCCAGCAATCAAAGAAAGAACTATTGATCCAAATAAAACAATCTGATAGTATAAATATATATTTACCTTTGAAAATGAACGGGGTCGCAGTGCATGTTCTCTGCCTTATTCATCTCTTCTGTTGTCTTGGTCTGGACTTGTTTCTTCCTTGTTTCTTCTCTCTCTTCAAGACAAATGGAGCACAATCAAAAACAACAGTCAATAATTTCAACAATCAAAGAGCAAAGACGCATTGTTCAGTGTAAATATTCTGATAAAAATAGAGTTATAAAAGGAGAGAGCTCACAGTGTAGGTGCACAAGTGGAAAAAACAGTAAATACCTCCAGTAATGAAATAAAGAACTAGTTATCAATATATTGTAAATAAATCCTCTCATAGTAACACTGGTTAAATTTATATTTACCTTGTGAAATGAGAGGGTTCACAGTGCACGCTCTCTCCTTCATTCATCTCCTCTGTCGTCTTGGTCTGGACTTTCTTCTTCCTGGTTTCCTCAGGCTTGTTTCCTGTCCTCATACCACATTCTTCTCTTTCTCTGAAAGGCAAATGAGAGGAAAGAACAGTAATGCCAGCAATTATTCTCAAAGATTTGCTTATCAATGAAAAAATTCTGATAACATTAAATCAATACTTAGCTTTTGAAAGGAGAAAACTTCACACTGCGTGCTGTATCTTCCCCTCTTGTCTCAGCTTAGCTTCAGTTCTCTCTAGAAGACAAATGGCAGATACGCAGAATAACAGTTAATAACTACAACAGTGAGGCTGAAAAACAACTGTTTATCAACATGGAGATTCTGATAATGACAATAAATCAATATTTATTTACCCTTTGAATGGAAAAATGTCACATTGCGTGCAGTCTCCTCCCTCTTGTTTCTTCTGAGCTCCTCTTGCTCTAAAAAATGGCAAATAAGAAGAACAACATTTAATAAATGGATCAATGAAGCACACAGAAGAACTGTTGATCGATATAGGACGTCTGAAAATCAGTTTAAATCAATATATACTTACCTTTTGAAAGGAGATGGTTGACGGTGCACGCAGTCTCCTCCTCTCGTCTCAGTAAGTGATTTCCTCATGGCTTTCTGTAGTTTCACTACTAACAGACACACAGGCAGCTCCAAGAAATAAATGGTGCAAGACGCACCGAAAACACTGACCTGTGTGCTGCACCCATGAAGAACAAACTATGTACATATATTTACAAATTACTCCTCAGTCAATGTCCAGTGCCCATGTCTTTCAATGGTACAGAAGGTCCAAAGGGACCCCGGTGCAAGACGCTACCAGGGACCTCAGCGGCTCTGTCAGGCCGGCCATGAGGAGTAAAAACCAAAAACTGCAGCCATCCAGCCAGCATGAGGGAAAAGACAGTCACACCCTCATGCGTTTCTCTGGTGGAGGGCGACTGCAGCTGCTGCTGGTCTCAGTGTGCTTTCTCTTCTGTCTTTGTCTTGTCCTTGCACACTGAGCAGACTCTTTGGTGAATCTACAGAGGACAGACATTAGGACCTGTCCGTCGGCTCTGTAGTCACTTAGCCTCCAGAGGTTTGTCAGCACAGTACTCTCGGTGCTGTACACAGGGGAGATGACTCTGGTTACAGTCCTCCCGTCAACCTCCACACGTCGGACACAGTTTCTGCGGTCCGCCTTCAGGGCTTCCAGCTCCGCCCTCTCAGGAAGAACTGGAGTCAGCATAGGTCTAGCAGTGGAGCTGGAAGGCTCCAACCTACCCGACGGTCCCAGTAGAAGAGAAGATGTGGCATTCTCTCTCCTCTCCTGCTCCACCTGGGGGAAGGGTGTGGCTGTCAGGCGTGTGCGGAAGGATCCCCTGAATTCAATTGGAGGGAAGTCCTTGGAGCCTGTGATGAGGTTGTGATACAGGCTCAGGACGCACTCCCGCAAGGAGTCCACGCTAGTGCTGCTCAGAGGACGGTTCCTCAGGTTGGTCACCATCAGCTGCAGGACTCGTCCTGGCCGAGGCAGAGCATCTGAATGGGTCAAGACAAGGAAACATTAGCCAAGCAGTTATGATGACATCATTAAAGCACATTTATGACTTTACAAATTCAAAGCACATGGTTTCACACTGAAATGCTCACATTTTACAGCACAATATGACATTAAATGATTCAAATCTCAGTTTGTAAGCTGTTAGATATTGACTCTTGGCCCAAGCTGCATATGACCATCTGCCTCTTTTATATGCACAAAAATGACGTGTTTCAGTTCTACAGGCCTTCTTACTTTTATATACATGACATCCAAAGAAATCATAAATTAAACTTTAAAAAAAAAGAAGAAAAACAATAAATCCTCCATTGACATATGAGCACAATATGCAGTAATGCGGAACTCTGAGACACATTTTACATGAAACAAATCTCCCTCAGCTGTCATGTTGATAAAGCCATGTTTGCATCACTAATAACAGGCCTACATCCGTGTCAGTCATCCACATACAAACAGTAGGAACGCGAATATTTCCGGACTTTGACGAGACGTTTCCATGGCGCGTGCAACATACACAACTTTGAGCGTGTTTAAAAAAAAACGGCGCGGGCGCAAATATTTGTTCTCTATTTTCAATATTAAATGCGACAACCTTTCAATCGATCAAAAACCAAGTTTTTTCAATCACTTTATCAATATTCTGATTTCTTTTCACCTGTCATGTACACATTATCATTAAATATCTATCCTCCATACTAATTTTACACCATAATTAGGCCTACAAGTTTAATGCAGGTCTAATATTTAGCGGCATTTTCAGCCAACAAAAAGAAATAGGTGCGTTCATTATTAGTCTATATGTACAAATGTCTAATACCTGATTAAAATGTGGTCAAATATATGTCACAGTAAACATGTTTCACTTAGCAGTGGTCTACTGTATTTACCATAGCGGTGGTCTAGTAGACGGAGGATGCCTATTGACAGCAGGTACTTTTCACGGCTGAAACCAGAGGCCATTTTTCTCTCTGCTTTCGGTCACTTTGTGATGGTTGTGGTTCAGCTCAGGTGTTTTCTTAAATCAGACTTTTCTTCTAGCAAATTAAGTTTTCCACAGTTGAATAGTTCGTGAGTTCAGCTCCTGTCCTGTCGGCTCTCAGGTGCAGAATGAAAATAGAATTGTGTTGTCTGGTTCTGTATGAGCGGCAAAACACGCCTAACCATGACAACCTGTTTTTAAAATAAAATAGACTAATAGGCTGTTTGTTGAGATTTATTATACTATATCAAATCCTGATTTTATTAGCCTCGAGGTGAAACTATTAGCCTACAATCATGAATTGATTCGGCCCTACATCAGAACAGTAATTGGCAACTATCTTGATCAGTCGTTTATCGTCTTTTCCATGTTAAGATAGCCTACAAAACAATTATTAATGTAACACAATAAATATTTGTTAAAGGCGATTTATTAATTTTTTCCAATCTTTTTAAAAATATGTGGATATTTTTAGTTAATAAAATGCCTGAATAATATTCAGTTGCTCCACAGTGAGGCGGTAAATTTAAATTAAATGATGTGAAAATGCACAAATCATTAAAAGTTAAATATGTGACTTTTAAAGATATTTGATGGTTTGTTCTGTATTTTAAAAAGCAAAAAGTAATCCTTGGTACTGCGAAAGAATGGCTCTGAGGAGTTTTATTTCCGGTTCGCCTGTCTGTGGAGAAGAAGAAAAAGTGCGCTGCAGAGGAAGGAACAGACGCTAATGAGAGTGGTTCCAGACTGTGCTGTGTTCATCGTGTTTTTTCTTTCCTGGTACAATATGAACTGTTGTTAAGTTTCCACGCGTTCAAGCGAGTGAGTTTCGGACTGTCTGCCTGTGTTTCTGCAAAGTGAGCTAGCTGAGTTAGCCTAGCTGTCGCCATCGCGGACGAACATCGGTTTTTTTTTGTTTGTTTTTTGTTTGTTTTTTCAGTTTAAAGAAAAACTTTTAATCATGTAAAAACTAAAAGATTCATTCTGTTATTTTGACCTAAAACTGACTAAATGGATCTTATATGAATTATCAGCTCACAGCTCAGATTATAAAGTGAATGAACAAACACTCTGAGGTTGTCAGCTGATTTCCCAGCATGCACTGCAGCTGCCTTTTGCTGTTACTTTTTTTTTTTTAAAAATAATAAACTTTATTAACAGCACACAAGTATACACAGTAACGAATGAATATGTAACTGTGCAAGTGTATACAACATATTGTACAAACATACAATCGTGAACATGAACATGCCAGGGGATCATGAAAGAATGCTCAAAAAGGAAAGAAGAAAACAAGAAGAGAATCTTATTCATCAAATATTTTGTAAAGCTTAAATAGATTATATGTCTTAACAGCTTTTTTGTTCTCACAGTCAGAGATGGAGATGACATATTGTTTGAGATATGCTAACAGTTCTGGAAGGTTAGGTTTCTTGCCTGAGAATTTGGTTCGGTGAATGTAGAATTTGGTTAAAATAACCAACAAATTAATCAAATAAAACTGTGAATTTAGATTTTTGTCGTATTCAATAAAACCAAACAAAACATTTTTCCAACACAAATCAAACTGACGATAAATATGTTCACGAACAAAGCGTACCAGTTTGCTCCAGAGTTTTCTGGTGAGCGGGCAGGACCAAAACAAATGAACCAAAGTTTCATCAACAGAGTCACAGAATTTACAGTTTACATCGTTGTCCTTTTTTAGTCTTTGGATGTAATGATTTGTTGGATAAAACCTGTGAAGCATTTTGAAGGATATTTCTTTAACCTTGTTTGTTAAAAGGAACTTGTGAGGTAAAAGCCAAACTTTTTCCCAATTAATATCTCCAATAAAGGTGGACCAGTAAGATAGAGCAGAGGGTGTACTTATAATGTTTTGTTGAAATAATTGCCTTATAATCTTATTCCTATTTTTATTATTAGACATGAAACAAGCTTTGCCAATTGCTGTTTCAGTTACATTTAATAAAATGGGCAAGTTGTTATGTGAATCAGGATTTTTAAAGAGGGAGATAACACCCGATGGTACGGCATCAAAAACAATAGAAAAATCCTTAGGAGTAACCGGAATTCCATAACGTTGCATAAACTCGGCATAATTATATAGTCGTCCATGTTGGTCGAATAATTGACTCAGTAGGACAATATTACTATCAAACCATTGTTGGAGGAAGATAGATTTGTTTTTGTATAAAATATATTTATTGTTCCAGATAAAGAACCTATGTGGAGTGAAATTATGTTTATATATTAAACACCATGCTAGTAACATTTGTTTGTGGAATGAAGACAGTTTAATGGGAAGTTTATCAGCATTAAAAGTACAGAGTAGTAAAAACTGGAGCCCACCAACTGAAGAGAAAACATAATGGGGAATAAAGTTCCACAGGGAGGTTGGACTTTTAAAGTAACGGTTGATCCAGTTAATTTTAAATGTGTAATTGAGTGAAGTGAAATCCAGGAGATTAAGGCCACCTTTACTGTAATCTTTCATTATAACAGATTTTTTGAGATAGTGTGTCCGGTTTTTCCAAACAAAGTCAAATAAAATTTTGTCTATTGTTTTACACACATGACTCTCCACTCCTAGTGATAAGGCAGCATACGTTAATCTTGAAAGACCCTCTGCTTTGGAAAGGAGTATTCGACCTCTTAAAGATAGGTCACGTAAAAGCCACTGATTAAATTTCTTTTTGGTTTTATCAACTATTGAGGTGAAGTTATTATGACACCTTTGAGATTCATTTTTGTCGATAATAATACCTAGATAAGTAACGGAATTTTTTATTGGGATGCTAGAGATTGTCTCAACAGAGCAATCTTTAATAGCAAGTAGTTCACATTTTTTGAGATTTAGACTTAAACCAGATGCTTTGGAGAATTGTTTAATAATATCTATAGCTATAGGTATTTGAGAGCTTTCTCTTAAAAACAGGGTCGTATCATCCGCTAATTGACTAATTAAAATAGTTCTATCAGCAATAGAGATTCCTTGCAGATTACTATGCTTGATATGATCACATAGGAGTTGGGCAGCTAGTAGAAATAAATAAGGAGAAATTGGGCAACCCTGACGAACCCCACGATTAACAGCAAACCTAGGAGATGAGCCAAATTTGAGTTTGATAGAGCAGTTAGCCTTATTGTAAAGAGTTTTAATGGCATTACAGAAGAAACCTCCGAATCCAAATTTATCTAACGTATGAAAAAGAAAATTGTGCTCCACCGTATCGAAGGCTTTAAAAAAGTCTAGGAATAATATAAAACTATTATCAGAAATAAGGTGTGAATAGTCGATAATATCTAAGACAAGTCTAATATTGTTGGTAATGTGTCTGTAGGGCATAAAGCCTGACTGCGTTTCATCAATTAAAGTATCTAATACCTTTTTGATTCTTTTGGCAAGAATTAGGGCTAGAATCTTGTAATCATTGTTAAGAAGGCAAATAGGACGCCAGTTATCAATGTAGAGAGGATCTTTCTGTGGTTTGGGAATTAAATTTATTAAACCTTGGGTCATACTTGCAGGTAAAGTGCTAGAGAGTAAACTTTCATTGAATACTTGCAGAAGAAAGGGTGCCAGTTGTTGAGAGAATAGTTTATAGAATTCAGAGGACAATCCGTCTGTTCCGGGGGATTTATTGGCTTTTAAAAGGTTAATACCGTCACTGATTTCTGTATGAGATAACTGGAGATCACATATATTAACATCAGAATCATTTAGATGGGAGGTATGTTGTAATGAATTAAAAAATAATAAAGTGTCATTTTCAGAATAATTAGATGTATATAACTTTTTGTAAAAAGTGGAGCAAAAGTCAGATATAATTTTTGGGTCATCTGTTTTATTATCATTAATAATTAATTCATTAATGGTATTTGATTTGGCATGATATTTCTCCAGGTTGAAGAAGTATGAGGAGTTTTGCTCACCTTTTTCTAACCATTGTTTCCGTGATCTTATAAAGGCTCCTTCTGCCCTTCTCCTATAGATCGCATCAAGTTTTTCTTGTAGATTATAGAGTTTGATTTTGTCTTCTTCAGTTAAAGAATCTGGGGAAGTTTGAGAGAGCAATGAGATATCAGATATGATGTTTTGTTCTTCTACTTTCCTAGTTTTAGCGAGCTTGCTCCCAAATGCTCTCAGATATTTGCCTGATTCATATTTGAATAATTCCCAATTTGAACCAAATGAGTTTTCTATTTTTGCCTTATTAAAGTAGAAATTTATGAGCTGATAGATCTTCATTTTGACTTCCTCATGTTTAAGGAGAGTGTTATTTAGTTTCCAGTATGTCGCTTTACAATTATTAACAGAGGGAAAGAGATTAATTAAAATATGTATAGCTTTATGGTCACTAAATGGACATGGAGTGTGCGGCTGAAATCAAACCTGTCCGCTTTTTCCATCTCGATCTCCTCGTGAATCGAGTCCTCAGTCACAGCGTTGAGCCACAGCAGCAGGTCGGCCGAGAGGATCAACATCAGGCCAGACCTGCATCACACGCAGCATGCAAATACAAACACATTCAAATATGAAGGTGAAGAAAAAAATATGTGCAAAAAAAACCCCATACACCCAGAGATGAAAATCACAATCATGTTATAATATAAACTCATGAATATGTACAAAATATTTGCGCATAAAAGGTCAATGGTTTACACTGAGTGATGCACCTGGTGATTATCTTGTGTGTGTGGATGCAGTCTTTGGAGTGAGCCCACAGTAAATATGTCTGCAAAAGAAAAGAAAAGAAACAAGACAAACTTCTACATAAAAACAAAGATTCTTGAGGGCAAAATGCTGCTCAACTATTTACTTCCTGTTGCTGTTAACTGCAATCAGAGCCAACAATTACAGAAATTCAGCCATAGTTTGACTTCTAAAATTATTCTATAAACACTCAAATTCATACTTGACATGTTTTGGCTGCACTGTGGAGCGTTTAATTGGAGTTTGATAGGGGCCACGGTTGGGTCCCTTGACTTGTGTTAGCATCAGCATCAGCACCAGCAGCGAAACTCCGTACCGCATTAAATGAGCTGAGAATGGTCTCTATCGATGGCATCAGGACTGGGAAGGTCAAAATGAGGACCTATATCATAAATGCTGCAATATCCATTGAAGTAGGCTATTAAGTAATTTTTCAGGTATCTGTGCTTTCCTTGAGTATTTATTTTTCTGTTAACTTTTGACTTTTCCTCTCTACATTTGAACACAAATATCTGAACTTTCTCCTCGTTACATTTTCCAAACAGACTTGTTACTTTAGTTTGAATGCTTTTGTCTTTTTGGCTGAGCTCAGGACGCTTTAACAACCCAAAATGTCTCTGTTTTACATTCTGGGAACGAGACTCAACAATCAGCTCATTTTCTGCTGCGTTCAGGAACAGCTCGGACAAATCCCACTGATTCTACCTTTAAGTTTAACAGTCTTTGCTTTATATTAATATGACATGAGCTTCAGTCAGCTTTGCACTGAAATGTTCTTCAGAGGGAGGCCAAATGACAGCAATGGCAAAAATATTTTTTTTGCAGTTATATTAATCAAGTGCATCCTGAGTATTTTCGTCAGAATTTTACCATTAAGTTGGAGGAATAAGTATGTTAACTTGATGTATTTCAGATGGACGCCAGGAGGGAGTTACATTTGATAAAATCACGTCTCGCATCCAGAAGCTTTGCTATGGGCTTAATTCTGACTTTGTGGATCCTGTAAGTTCAAACCACTGTAAAGTTACCAACCATCATTAAATAAGTAACAGTCAGTGGAGTGACACTTGTGA
>MDSP01000232.1_pt1 | contig 12350 bp, 7 predicted proteins | sample 1005811 | NCBI WGS metagenome assembly MDSP01 (sample SAMN05526596, study PRJNA338239) | gut metagenome | isolation source: stomach gut content | host: Naso elegans | place: Saudi Arabia: Red Sea | collected 2011-04
TAGGTGGTGAAAAGATGAAACTAACAATAGACTTTACAGAAGATTTGATGTTCAAAGTGCTACTATTAGGAACGGCAGAGTATCAAGACAAAAAAATCTTGATAGATTTTGTGGTAAGTTTTGCAGGCTTTTTTGGACTAAAATTAAAAGCCGAAGATATTATAATCCCAAAAACTCTACCATATGTAGACTGTAAAAAAGTATTAAAAGTACTAAAAAACAAAAAACTAACACCAAGACAAATCGAAGAACAGTTACAAAAAATGATACCAGATATAACAGTCCACATAAAAAGAGAAGATGGCAAACTAGATGAGTTTACGATTGAGATGCAAAAACGTACACCAAAATTTTTGTTAGATAGAATGTGTAGACAACTAGCAACAACTATAACTCACACAAAAAACGACCCAAAAGATTTTTCAAAAACGGGATATGCCCTAAACTTATGGTTGTTACCAAAACAGCAAATACCCCAATACTTAGATGAGCCAGTAGTAGAAACTTTGATATGCACAAGAGTAAAAAAAGGAAATAGATATGTGTATAAACCAGCGTATGCTCATGCAAAGTCAGTATCAATAGCGATAAATGATAAAAAGCTTGTGCAAAATAGTTATTACAAAAAGAATGATAGATTGAAATTGTGGATAAACTTTTTATCAACAGGGGAATTAAACTTAGAAGATGAGATACAAAAAAGCATATATGAATTGTATTTAATGTTGAAGAAAGATAAGGAGTGGTATGAAATGGCGAAATTACAACCAACAAATGCAGATTATTTATTGGCAGAAGGAATGGAGCTAGGGATTGAAAAAGGCATAGAAATTGGTATAGAGCAAGGCAGAGAAGAAGGTATACTAAAAGTAGCTAAAAATGCGTTGTTAAAAGATATACCAGTGGAAGTAGTGGCGAGCATGACAGAGTTACCACTACAAGTTGTAGAAGAATTAAAAAAATCGTTATAAGATTTAAGGCGACTTAGGTTGCCTTTTTTGTAATAAAAAAAACACACAAACAACACAAACCCCACACATACTTCACACTATTATATAAGATAATTATTATTAATAATACATTTATAAAACTTTAAAAGGAGAAAAACTATGAGTAAAAAATTAGTAGTGGGATTAATAGCAGCTCTTGCCATAGGTGGTGGTACATACAGTTATCAAATGAATGCAGCAAAAACAGCAAGCCAAACTGTAACAGAAATTGTTGCAAGAGAAAGTACAGTTAGTATAGGAGATATAGTTATTGGGCATGATGAATCTGGAAGTGTAACAATTCCTACAAAAGATATAAAATATGATTATGACTTAATTATTACAGAAGTATTAGTAAAAGAAGGGGAAACAGTTGCCGAAGGACAGCCGTTATTTATGGTTGAAATTGATGGGCTAGATTCAGAAATTGAGTCACTTGAAAATGAAATAGAAAGTTATGAAAATCAAATTGATAACTATTGGGATCAAATCGATAACTATCAAGATCAAATTGATAACTACTATAAACAAATTGACACATATAACAAAAATATAGAAAGTTATGAAAAACAAATTACAACGTATGAAAAACAAATTACAACGTATGAAAAACAAATTGCAAGCTTAAATAGTGATTATGCAGATTTAGAAGATTTATATGATGATACAGTTTTGACACAAGAGCTTTCTTCGCAAATTGCATTATTATCTTATGAGCAAACACTTAAAACAGCCCAAACAGGACAACTTACTTATAGTATATCTGTTACAAATATTGATAGCCAACTTGAAACACTTGAGAAAAAATGGAGTGATTTAAACAAGCAAAAAGAAAACTATGAAGAACTAATTTCTACATACGATAGTGACCAAGCAACGCTGGCATTATATGAGATGGCTATGAATGCGATTGAAGTTGAAATTGATGAAAAGCAAGACGAACAAGAGTTGTATCAAAGAGAAAATTCAGATTATTTATCATCAGGTTCAGGGGGAACAAGTAGTGACACTTATTGGACACAATATGAGTCGTATAAATCAAATTTAAGTACATTAAAAAATACGCTAGATTCTGCAGAGCGTACGTATGAATATGCAATATTAAACTATCAATCAAATCCAGATAGTACTGACAGATATAATGCATATATTTCAGCACAAAATGCATATGACACTGCATATACAAACTGGAAAACAGCAAGTGACTCGGCAAGTACAGCATTATCAAATTATTATGAAACTCTTGAAGAAGAAAAATTGACTGATTTTATTGATGAAGAATACTATCAAATGTCACAATATATTTCTAGTTTGCAAGATGATTATGATGATGCAAAAGATGCGTATAACGATTATTATTCAGAGTTACAAAGTTTATATGGCAACAATGATTTAGATGATTTAAAAGATTTACTTGAAGACACTTTATATGATATGCAACTAAATGAGGCAGACCAAGCAGAGTGGCAAGAACAACAAGTTATTGATAGAGTTTCAGCAGAAAACAAGCTTGAGTCTACAAATCTTGAAGTGCAACAAGCAGAAATATTATATGAGAGAACACTAAAAAATCTTCAAAGTGATGTTGATGCGGTACTAACAAAGATGGCTGACAATAAAGATGATGTTTTAGATGTATATGATAATATTGATGATGTTAAAGACAATATAGCAGATGTGTATGATGATATAGCAGATGTTAGAGCGGATATAGCAGATGTGTATGATGATATAGCAGATGTGAATGCAGATATAGCAGACGTTAAAGCGGATATTTCAGAGCTATATGCAGATATAGCTGAGGCAAAAGCAGAAATTGAGGAACTTAATGCTATACTTGAAACTTCTATGATTGTATCAAGTTATTCAGGAATTATCACCTCTATAAATGTTTCGGAAGAAGATGAACCAAAATCTGGATCAACACTTATGTCTATAAGTAATGGTGATAGCAACACATATGTTACAGCATATATTTCACAAGATGATATTTCAATTGTTGAACTTGGACAAAAAGTTATAATTGAACTTAGTGCTATATCAAATGAAGAGTTTAGGGGCTATATTGACACAATTTCATACTCAGCATCAGCAAGCATGGGGGGGTCTGTAAACTATTTGGTTACAACAAAAGTTGAAGGTTCAACAGAAGGTGTGTATGAAGGAATGAGTGCAAGTCTTACATTTATACAAGAAGAAAGTAATGATGTTCCAGTTATATCTTCAAGAGCAATTACAACAGAGCGTGATAGAACAACAGTTAAAGTTCAAGACCCTGCAACTGGCGAAATTGTAGATAAAGAAATTGAAATCGGAATTAGCGACGGCGTAAATGTTGAAGTTACAAGCGGACTTTCAGCAGGAGATATTATAATGATTGAAAGTGCTGTTACAACTATGACAGATGCAGATGTAAGCAGTTCAAGGGATTCTGGAACTGATAGTGGAATGCCAGATATGTCTAGCATGTCTATGGAAGATATGATGAACATGATGCCAAGTGGTGGAACTAGTGGTGGAAGTGGCCCAGGTAGTAGTGGAAGTGGTCCTGGAAACAGACAATAAGGAGGGATATACATGAAAATTACAGAAGTTATATTCCTAGTAATGTTAAATATCGTGCAAAATAAGTTTAAAGTGTTGCTTACGTCGCTAGGTATTATTGTTGGGGCAGCAACAATCGTTATGGTTATTGCAATTGGAGTCGGTGGACAAATGGATGTTGCCGACCAATTTAAAAACCTTAATGCAGGAACAGTTACAGTTGAGAGCTCCTCAAGCAGTTCCTCAACTTTTAGTTTTATGATGCCTCGAGGCTCAGCTATGCCAACATCAAGCAATGACACAGCGATTTTAACTCGTGAAGACCTTGAAGACATATTGTTTTTTATAGATAATATCAACGATATATCGCTTGTTGCATATGAGTCACAGTCTGTATTTGGTGGTGACCTTGATGAGTCTATGACATCAAATATTGTTGGAACAAGCCCACAATATAAAGACATCGTAAACTTGAATATGGCTGTTGGTGACTTTTTGACTGATGAAGATGAAGAAAACGAAGAACGAGTAGTTGTGCTTGGTTCGGCAGTTGCAATTGATGTGTTTGGAAGTGCAGCAGCAGCATATGACAACGACATTGCGATTGATGATAGAACGTATCGTGTTGCAGGAGTGCTTTCGTCAGTAAATAACATTCTTAACGGTGTTGCAGTTGATGATGCTATATATATGCCATACTCAACTGCAGAAAAATTTATATTTGCAAGTGATACAGTTCCACAAATTATGGTGCTTGCAAATGATATAGATGATGTTGCGTTAATAATTGCAAAATTAAATGTACTTTTAAAAGAGATACACCCATCAGGAACATTTACTATTTCTGATGCAGGTAGTGAGATGGAAGCAGCATTAAGTTCAGCGAACACGTTATCTATGTTGCTTGTATCTATTGCGGCAATTGTATTTATCGTTGGTGGTATCGGGATTATGAACGTTTTATTCGTTTCGGTTAAGGAGCGTACGCCAGAAATTGGGGTACTTAAAGCACTTGGAACGTCTAAAGTTGATATACTGTTACAGTTTTTGCTTGAAGCTACTGTTATAAGTGTAATTGGTGGTGTGATTGGTGTTACGATAGCATATTTATCAATGCCACTTATGGAATATACAGGTATGCGAGTTGAACCGACAGTTGAAGCAGGTGTTATGGCACTTATGTTTGCAGTAATAACAGGAACGTTATTCGGGTTTTATCCTGCATACAAAGCGGCATCGCTTAATCCGATTGATGCACTAAACAACGACTAGGGAGGATTTGAGATGGAAAATGTTATAGAAATGAAAGATATACGCAAGTCATACCAAGTTGGGGAAGAACAACTTCACGTTTTAAAAGGTATATCTATAAATGTGGCAAAAGGAGAATTTGTTGCAATACTTGGACCATCAGGGTCTGGTAAGTCTACACTTATGAACATCATTGGGTGTATGGACGTTGCCGACAGTGGTGAATACAACTTGGCTGGTGTGCAGGTGCACAAAAGTAGAGAGTCACAACTTGGAAAAATTCGTAATCAACAAATAGGATTTATATTTCAAAAGTATCAGCTTATAAGAAAATATAATGTTTTGCAAAATGTTATGTTGCCACTTCTTGCAAGGGGACAAAGCAGAAGACAGGCTAAAGATTTGTGCATTGAGAAAATCGGAGTTGTTGGACTTGGTGAACGTTTGTATCATAAGCCAGGGGAACTTTCGGGGGGGCAACAACAAAGGGTTGCGATTGCTCGTGCGATTGTGAGCAATCCGAGTATATTACTTGCCGATGAACCGACAGGGGCACTTGATACAAATACAGGTAAAGAGGTTATGGAGATTTTCAAAAACTTGCATGAACAAGGGAATACTATAGTTATGATAACACATGACCTTAAAGTTGCAGAACATGCAGATAGAATTATTAGGATTGTTGACGGGGAAGTTGCATAGGAAAATATATAAGTATAGGGGTTTAGTGAGTGCTAAACCTCTTTTATTTTGTGGGTTGCTATGATAAAATAATATTAGATAGGGGGGACAAGCGTGGCAAGAAATAAAGAAGACATGATAATGAAAAGAGCAGTAGATGTTTTTGGTCAAAAAGCAACAAAGTATTTTGGTCAAAAAAAGAAAGTAAAACAAGTAGCACATACAGAAGAAATTATAATGACGCTTGAAGATAAACGATTAGACTATTTGTTTTTGATGGACGATGACACATATACACACTATGAATTTCAAACAACAGATAAAGGTGTTGACGACTTGGTTAGATTTAACTTGTATGATACTTTAATATTTAGAGCAACAAAAAAACCAGTGTATACGTATGTTATATATTCAAATAATATTAAAAATCCAAAAATAGAATATACTAATGGTAACAACACGTATAAAATAATACCAATTTGTATGGCAGATAAAGATGCTACAAAAATACTTGAAAGTATCGAAGAAAAAATAAATAGTGGAAAAAATTTAGATGATGGGGATTTGCTAGACTTAGTATTTTGTCCAATAATGGGCGGAAAGATGACAAAACAAGAGCGTTTAAGCCGAGCAATACAAATCACTAAAAAGTGTGGAGTTGAAGAACAAAAGGACATTCAAGCAATGTTGTACACATTTGCATTAAAGTTTTTGAATGGAGAACAACTTGAGCAATTTAAGGAGGTGTTTAAATTGACAGCATTAGGAGAGATGTTATATAACGATGGAATAAAAGAAGGAATAAAAGAAGGAATAAAGGAAGGAATAAAGGAAGGAATAAAAGAAGGCGAACTAAAAGGTAAAGTAGAAAAAGCAATAGAAATAGCAAAGGCTTTACTAGATGTGCTAGATGATGTTACTATTTCGTTGAAAACTGGACTATCACTGGAAGAAGTTAAGGCGTTACGTAGTGAGAATAACTAATAAGTATAGGGGTTTGGTGTATGCCAAGCCTTTTTTGGTTGTATAATATATTTTAAGGAGGGGAAACTATGCCATTTATCAATGAATATATCGATTATCAATTAGAAAAGTTTGGACTAACGATACAGCAACTTAGCAGTGGGCTAAGCTATCAAAATATCGTCTACAAAATTAAAAACTGTGACATAGCACCATCAAAAATGCTAATAGATAATATGTTGCATCGGTTGGGGATTGAGCAAATTAGTTTTGAGTGGTACATACCACAAGCTGACTATGATTTATATGTGCACCGAAAAAATATTCTTGCCCTTATAAAGGAAGAAAAGCTGACCAAAGCAACAAAAATGATTTTGGAATATGACAAAGAAGACAAACTAGCTAACTTGCAGCAACAATTTAAGTTGTATGCAAAGACACTTGTTGCCGAAAAACGAAACGAGCCACCCCAAACTTTAGTTGACATGTATAAAGATGTTATACTAAAAACTGTGCCAGACTTTGAACAAGTGCCACTAAAAGATTTGTTGTTAAGCCAAGCCGAAATATGTTTTATACTTGAATATGCATATCACATGAAAAGCGTAGATTATGATAGGGCAATAGAAATATATTTTGAAGTGCTAAAGTTTTTTACGAATAAAACGGTAGGCGTTGAAACAAAAGCTATTTTTTATCCAAAAATATTATTTAATATTTATGACTATCTGCTGGACAAGCAAAAAGAAGTTACGATAATAGCATTGTGTGATAAAGGTATTGAATATACACGTCAAATGTATAAATTGTTGGAGCTAAGTTGGTTGCTAGAAATTAAAATACGAATGATGAGGCAAATTAACCGGAGTGGAGATGAGTTTGAGCAAGTGCAAAGGTGGCATACGACTATTGTTGATATATATGCCAGCCAAAATGTTTCGCCAGATTATGATATTAAGTATGAGATATACAATTTTAGCAACTATTATGTTATAGGCGATGTGATAAAAAAGCGACGAGCATTACTTGGTATGTCACAAGTCAAACTTGCTGAAGATATATGCGATGCTAAAACTATATATCGTGCCGAAAAAGGAAAAAGCACCCCGCACCCAAAAATAACGATGGAATTATTAAAAAAACTTGGACTCACAGGAGATTTATGCAGTGAGGGAATACCGTTTGTTAATATGGAAGTGTATGAGCTATGTAAAAAAATATCTAGGTCAGTATCAACAGGGGCTCATGACAAGGCAGGTGCTTTGACGGAGAAACTTAAAGAAAAAATTGATATGACAAACCCAAGTAACATTCAAATTGTAGAGGCATATCTAATATTTAAAACGGATAAACATAAAGATTATGATAAGTGGGTTGAACATTTGGAAAATGTTTTATCACTAACGGTGGATATAGAGCAGTTTTGTACTATACCTACCGAAGTATATTTAACAGAGGTAGAAACTTATGTGTTATTATTGTTAATTAATATGTTAGAGCGAACAAAGCAAGTTGAACGGTCGATACAAATAACAGATGCAATATATGCACATTTGCACTCAAAAAACTTTGTGGAATGTTCTGTGCCAAAGTATATATCTTTGTGTGGGTCAAGCATTTGGACGTTATATGCATGTGGTGAGTTGTCGGGGCTTAAGAAAAAGATGACAGACTTGATAGCGTTTTGTGTGAAGTCGCATAATATATGGGCTCTATGCGAAAACAATGCGATATTAGCTAAAATCTATAAAAAAGAAATAGAAACAACACGCCAGATGAATACAGATGAACGTGACTATTATATTTATCTACTACAAACATCATACACAATAGCCGAAATAGCTTATGCAAGTCATAGAGTTGACATAGCAAAAAGGATGTTAGATGAAATTTAATACTATACCCACTTTAAGAAAAAATTTGCCCCAATTTTGGTGAGAATCTTTTTCTTGAAGTGGGTATATGTTTTTGTGGGGGTGTGGCGTATAATATCAATATATTAAATTTTGAGGCGTTATGCAGGACGGCTAATAACCGTCCGTACTACGTTGATGTATTAAATTTTGAGGGGGAGAAAGATGTTTAAAGGAGGAATTTTTCTAACGAAGTTTTGTTGGAAATATAATAAAAAGTTTTTGTTTGGTAACTTATTATTAAGCATTGTAAATATGGTTTATCCACTGCTTGCGGTAATTGTACCCAGTTACATAATTGATGAGCTGTTAGGACAACAACGAATGGATGTTATAGCAAGTTTGATTTTGTTGCTATGCGTTGGTAACTTTGTAGGGGGTTGGATATCAATTGAGTTATCAGTATATAACATGAATCAAAAAAATGTATTATTTAATAGGTTTCAATTATTTTTAAGTGATAACTTGTTACGTGCTGACTTGGAGCAACTGGAAAGTGCAGAGTTTTTAACAACAAAAGAAAAAGCACATAAATATTTATATGGTGATGGACGAGGGTTTGCATCTATATTTGATGATTTTACGAATGTTATAACACAAATATTAACTATCATTACATTATCATATATAATTTTGCAATTAAATGGCATAGTTTTAATAGCATTATTTGTGAGTATTATATTGTCGGGAGTTTTTGATGCAAAGGCACAAAAAGCCCAAGTTAAAATTAATTTGGATAAGGCAGATATAGAAAGAAAAACTAGATATTATAGTGAAGTTATGGAAGACCATAAAGTAAGCAAAGAAGTAAAAATTTACAATATGGCGGATTGGATTAAAAATAAATATGCTAGTTGTTTAGAAGATAGCCAAAAATTTTATTTACAATTTTTCCAGGTGCTAGGAAATAATGCTAAATTAAAGCAAGTTTTACAACTGGCGGAGCAGTTGATATTATATTTCTACATAGCGACAGAAATATTAAAAAATACTATAAGTGTTGGTAGTTTCACTATGTATGTAAGTGCAGTTACAAACTTAGTTGCAGCTATAAAATCTGTAATTCAATCGTATATTCGTATTATGGCATCAGAAAGTTATTTTGAAGAAACTGATAAATACTTGTCGTTACCAAGCACAATTATGAACGATAGCGACACAGTTATAGAAGATAATGAAATATATAGTATAGAATTTTGTAACGTTTCTTTTAAATATCCAAACCAAGATAGCTACGTTTTGCAAGGTGTTTCATTTAAAATAGATAGCCAAGAAAAAGTAACTATTATCGGTGAAAATGGTGCAGGTAAGACAACGTTAATTAAGCTATTGTTGCGATTATACAAGCCAACAGAGGGGCATATTTATATTAATGGTATTGATATAAATGAGATAAATTATCAAGATTATATGGAAAAATTTGGAGTTGTGTTCCAAGATTTCAAATTTTTTGCAGCAACGATAAAAGAAAACTTAACGTTTGATAACGTTGATGAACAACATCTTGAAACAGTGCTAAAACAAAGTGGAATTTATGATAAAATCGAAACTTTGCCAAAAGGTGTTGATACAAATGTGTACAAAATATTTGATAAAGAGGGGATAGAGCTATCTGGTGGGCAGATGCAAAAGCTTGCTTTATCTAAAGCGTTATACAAAGATTCACCAGTTATGATACTTGATGAACCAACGTCGGCACTTGACCCACGAGCAGAGTTTGAGCTATATCAAACGTTTAACAACAATATAAATGATAAGATAGCGATTTATATTTCGCATAGATTATCAAGTTGTAGATTTTGCGATAAAATTTTGGTTCTTGATAGAGGGCGAATTATCCAACAAGGTAACCATAATCAACTGATTGAAAATGATGGACTATATTCAGAGTTATTTTTGATGCAAGCAAATGCATATGCAAGTTAAGATTAGGGGTTTGGCGAGTGCCAAGCCTCTTTTGTGTTTCACCTTAAAGTGAGTATAGCGGTATAAAAGATTAAATTATATAATATATCTATAAGGGAGGTATTGAATTATGAAATCTAAAAACACAAATTTATTTTTTAAAAACAACCATTTATTATTTTACTTGAGTTGTTTAATGGCAATAGTTGTAACGGTAGAAATGTTAGGGTTTGCGTACCTATTGCAACAACTTTTGGATATAGCAACTCAGCAAGATGTAGAAAAATTTATGCCGTTTGTAGGTAAATCAGGCGTATTTATTATCGTTTTAGCAGTTTCTAATTATGTTTATATTAAGCTTAAATGCACTTTTGTTAAACGAGCTTTATTACAATACAAAAATGAAACGTTTAACACGCTTATGCAAAAAAATGTAGGTTCGTTTATGAAAGAAAATACAAGTGCGTATGTGTCAACGTTCACAAATGACATAACGAACATTGAAACTAATTATTTAAATGGAACATTTAGCATTATAGCTATGACAACTTCTTTTGTTGGAGCTGTAATTATGATGTTTTATTATAATTTGACATTGTCGTTAATAACTTGTGGTTTATGTTTGATACTAATAGTGGTGTCTAGCATGGCAGGCAAAAAGTTAACGCCGTTAGTGCGTAATGTAAGTGACAAAAACGAAATGTTTGTAAATCAAATACAAGATTTGTTAAGTGGTTTTTCTGTAATCAAAAATTTTCAAGCAGAAGAAGAAGGCATAAAGCTGTTTAAAGAAGAAAATCAAACTTTGGAAAATGCTAAATTCTCGATGAAACTTACTGAAGGTAATGTACAAAATATGTCTATGCAAACGTCATATATGATACAAATAGTGATGTTTTTGGTTGGTATTTACTTGACTATTACAGGACAAATTACGGTAGGGGTAGTTATAGCATTTGTACAACTAATGAACAATCTTATGTCGCCGATTCAAAGTTTGCCCGTTTTATTTGCAAATAGAAAAGCAGCAATAGCTTTGGTTGACAAACTTGTTAGCTACACAGAAAGCACAGACGAAGAAACAGGAACTCTTGTTTTAGAAGATGTTGTAGATAATATCTCACTTTCTAATATCACATTTGGATACGAACCAGATAAAACAATTTTGCATGATATAAACGTGAATTTTGAAAAAGGGAAAAAATATGCTATCGTTGGAGGTTCAGGAAGTGGAAAATCGACGATGTTAAACCTATTGTTAAAAACGCATTTAAGCTATAAAGGTGAAATTAATTTTGCTAATAAAGAACTAAAAGATATTACATATGACTCGCTAAGTCAAGCTATATCAACAGTTCAACAAAATGTAATTGTTTTTAATACCAACATAAAAGATAATATTACGATGTTTAAGCATTATGACGATGCTGTTATAGAAAAAGCAGTACAATTGTCTGGGTTACAGCGTCTAGTTGATGAAAAAGGATACGACTATGTTTGTGGAGAAAATGGTGTAAACTTATCTGGTGGAGAAAAACAAAGAATATCTATTGCTAGGGCGTTACTAAAAAATACATCTATTATGTTGATGGACGAGGCAACTTCGGCACTTGATGCTGAAACTGCTACAAGCATATTAAATCAAATATTGGAGATAGAAAACTTACTTAGTATCGTTATTACTCACAACCTTAACAAAAACATTTTGGAAAAGTTTGATGAGATTATAGTTATGCAAAAAGGTAGAATTGTAGAAGTTGGGTCGTTTGATGACCTGCTAGAGCAAAAAAATTATTTTTACTCTTTATACAATATTTTGGAATAAAACAGAGGAGGTTTGGCTGGTGCTAAACCTCTTTTATTTTGTGGGTTGCTATGATAAAATAATATTAGATGGGCGGAAAGATGACAAAGCAAGAGCGATTAAACCGAGCAATACAAATCACTAAAAAGTGTGAAGTTGAAGAACAAAAAGACATTCAAGCAATGTTGTACACATTTGCATTAAAGTTTTTAAGTGGAGAACAACTTGAGCAATTTAAGGAGGTGTTTAAATTGACAGCATTAGGAGAGATGTTATATAACGATGGGATAAAAGAAGGAA
>MDSP01000234.1_pt1 | contig 12330 bp, 13 predicted proteins | sample 1005811 | NCBI WGS metagenome assembly MDSP01 (sample SAMN05526596, study PRJNA338239) | gut metagenome | isolation source: stomach gut content | host: Naso elegans | place: Saudi Arabia: Red Sea | collected 2011-04
CAGGGTGTAGAGTCATCGTTGCGCTTGGCGTAATAAAAGAATAATCGCTCGCTACAGCTATTGGTACACCGATTGAATGTGCACCACCAAGAACAAGCGACACTACAGGTTTTCCAAAGCTTGCGATAAGTTCAGCAAGTGCCAGCCCCGCCTCAACGTCGCCCCCAACAGTGTTTAGAACAACAAGAACGCCTTTCACTTCACTATTTTCTGCAAGTCCAAAAAATTGTGGCACAAGATGTTCGTATTTTGTAGTTTTGTTTTGTGGTGGCATACTAACATGCCCCTCAACTTGTCCAATTATCGTAACGCATTGAATGTTACTTTTTTCTGGGGCAGGTGGTTCGGGTATCTGCCCCATCTCTTTAATGCTTTCATTTATTTCAGCTGTATCGCTCATAAGTTTGCTCCTTTTACATGTGTTTAATAGTAGTATGCAAAAAAAGCGTAATATTCATACGTCAAATTCCAAATTCTTGATGAAGTGAGCAAATTGCTTTTGTCAAGTCATCTTCTGGAATTAAACAAGCAATAGTTGTTAGTGAGTCGGCAGTTTGCATAACATTTATATTTTCTTTCGTTAAACACCTAATAATTTTAGCCATAATTCCAGGAATTCCTGTCATACGTTGTCCAATAGATGTAAGTTTCGCACAACCAGTAACTTTACTAAACTCATATCCAAACTTAGTTAAAAGTTTTTCAAGTTTTTCTTGATCGCTTGCGTCAATAGTAAAAACTTTCATCATTCTGAATATATTTACCATATCCATACTTATAGACTCCTGAGCAATTTCGTATAGCAAGTCAATTTCACCCATAATAGGTTCTTCAATTGTATATTGAACTCTATTGTTTTTGTGTGCAATACCTGTAATAATTTTGTGAGGGTTTGGCGATTGGTAGTTTGGATCGGCAACATCTTGAGCAATGTATGTGCCAGGTGCATCAGTAAAAGTATTTTTGATTACTAACGGAATGTTGGCACGCATTGCAAATTCAACTGCTCTTGGGTGAATGACTTTTGCACCACTGTCTGCCATTTGGAATATTTCGTTGTAACTTATATTATCAATTATATGGGCCTTTTCGCAAATTCTTGGATCGGCCGTCATAATTCCATCAACATCTGTATAAATTTCAATTCTACTAGCACGAATACTGCTACCAACCATCGCTGCCGTCGTATCACTGCCACCACGTCCAATAGTCGTTATTTGCCCATCTATAGTTATTCCTTGAAAGCCTGCTACAACTGGCACAACGCCTTCTTCCACGCATTGCAACAAAAGTTTTGGCTCTGTATATAATAATTCTGCCTGTGCAAAATTGTTGTCTGTTATTATTCCTGCTTGCCCTCCTGTAAATGCACGAGCTTTAATTCCATTTTCATTTAATAATGTAGCCATTGTAACTGCAGATATAATTTCGCCACAAGATAGCAATAAATCGTGTTCTCTAGGCGTCATCTCCCCTGCGTTTTCTCCAACAAATTGTAATAATGTATCTGTGGCGTACGGCTCTCCTATACGTCCCATCGCTGATACAACTACAATCGGCTGTTCCCCCTCTTGTATCGCATTACTTACTTTGTGTAATACTGCTTTCCTTGATTTGCTTGTTGCGACAGATGTACCGCCAAATTTTTGGATAATCATAACTATCTCCCTATATTCTGGTTTCCCTACATTATATTACTAAAACAAAAAAAAGTAGACTAAATCTACTTTTTTTTACAAATTATTTATTATTTTTGTAATTTTCTAATGCCGTCGCAAGTTGATCTGGGCAAGAAGTTCCACGTCCTCTACAATCGATACCTTTCATTCTTGCTATAGCATCATCAACATCCATTCCTATTAGCAATTGAGAAAGTCCCATCGTATTTCCAGGACAACCTTTAACGAATTGCACATCTTTAATTTTGTTTTCTTCTATATCAAACAAAATTTCTTGCACACAAACACCTTTAGTTGAAAAGCTGTTCATAGTCCCACCTCCTTAAAATATCACTAATATTATATAACATTAAATCATATTTTGCAACTAGACCACATAATATATAAAAACGAAAGGAGGCGATGGACAGTGAATGCCAAAAACTACAATTTTAACTATTCATCAGTATTATGCATAAACGACAAACTTAGCGATAATATTAATAAACGACTTGACTTTAAAAAAGGCTATTATTATCCTTTCCTCTGTATGTCATATGATTTAACTCAAGCTATCGACCCGTCAAGGGCTGTGCAACTAATAACTGAATCAGGGTATAAAATAACGCTTAAAGATAAAGAATTATTGCATTATTTTGATATAGAGAAAATTCTTTTTAATCGCTACCAACCTAATGAGATATAAAAAAAAGGACTAAGCCGTATGTTTAGTCCTTTTATATTGCAATTTTGATTTCAACTAACTAAACAGAATAACCAATTTTTTGTTGTTTCATAACTGTAATCGTTAACAAAAATACTACAAATTCAGTTAATGGCATTGCTAACCATAGCATATCTGGAATAAATATTGTAGGTAAAATTAATATCAACATGCCACTAATAACTAACCGTTACATAAAATGTAAAAAGGCAATTTGTCATTTTTTACATTTTATGTAACGGTTGTCGTATAAAAATTAATTATCAGAACAACCCCTTCGCCCTATAAATTTTTCATAAAACTACTCTTGATTTTATTGTAAGCAGTTTTTGTAAAAGGGCAACAAGCGATACAAATGGCACAACCATAACTCGCAAATCCAGAATTACACTTTTCATTTGAGATATACTCTATATGACCGTTATCATCTATTTTATTTTCTTCATAAATCGCACTATGAGGACAAGTTTTTACGCAGGTTTTACATTTATCACAGAATTTTGTCCCCCAACTAAAATCTTCCTCATTAACCAAAAACTCATTTAGATTTTCAATGCTTATATACACAATGCTAAGACGATTGCAAGAACCACTACTTGGCGTTATTAACATTCCACTTTTTCCAACAAACCCTAAGTTAGCTTTTTCCCCTGCTCGGCTATAATCTAGATTTCCACCCAAGCTGTGATTTGGTATAGCCCCAACCCCTATATTTCGTAATAACTCGGTAGTTTTCAGACAAGCCACTCCCGTATCACCATAAACTTTCATAACTTCTAACATACAGTTCATATTTGGCAATTCTTTAGTAACAAAAAATTTTGTATCCATATGTCTAGACATAACTAATATATTTTTATACGGTATCCCCATTCCTTTAAATATTTCTATTTCAGAAATTTCACACACCCCCCAGCTATCCATCTGCAAAGTATCTTTTATAAATTTATCTAGCAATTCAAATTCAGGTTGTGTTATTTTTGTTTTATAACTTTTAGTTGTGTCATGCTCTCTTATAACTTTTGCAGTTTTTAATAATGATAATATAGTAGGTTTCACTAGATGCCTATTTTTTGCAAGTTTTTTAATATCTTTGGCTGTAAATTTACGCTTTGGAAAAGTTCCCTTACTTTTTGATTTATCATTTGATTTAATTGTAGCAATGTTATTTATTGCCTCTTGTTGTGGCTTTGTTAAAAACTCCATAATAAGTCCCCCTTTATTATGCCAAAAAAGTAGAGGGTAACTAAACCCCCTACTTTTTGCAATTATTTACATAAAACTTTTGTATCAACTTGCCCGTTTTCTTCTATAACAAGCACAATTTTAGCGTCTGCTTTTATGTCGCCATACTCAATTTTACTATCTCTAGCAAACAATACAGTTTCTTTACGTCCATCAACCGATACTTCATAACCATGAGTTACACCTTGTTGAACTCTTTTAGCTGTTAGCGTATCTTCTTCTAACGCATCCGAAATAGCTAAGACATTTATAAATTCAACTTGTTTATGCTTATTTGCATTTTCTAAACATAAAGTTTCCATATAAACTTCTCTAAATTTATCTGGCTCTTGAGGTGTCATAATCGCTCTAACATGCGTTTGTTCATGTCTGACTTGCAAATCATTATCTACCCCAATATCAGAATAAACTTTCATTCTACCAGGACCATTCAAGTATTCAAACACACCTTCGCCTATCGTTTCAGGGTCTGTTTCTGCTTGAAGTTGGAATGTGTACGTGTGCTCAAGCGTACTGTCCAACTCGTCAATTATAAAGAAATGCTCTTTTCCAGTATGAACAACATGACGAATAGACTTAGTAAGCTCAAGCTCATCAAGGTAAACTCTATGTGCATCACCTGCAAAGTATGTGATACCATTTTCGCTCATAAAGCTTAACATTTCTGCTGTGTGATGCTCCTCAGACTTATCCCAAATGTTTGGTTTATTTTCATCTCTATACCCAAGTCCATCAACTATAATAACACTGTGGTCTTTCGCTCTAACTTCACGGCTATACCCCTCATCGATAGCAAGGAATGTGTCATAACCATGAATTATAAAACTATTGTTATCTGCGTGGTGGTGAGAAAGTGAACGTGATAAAATTCCCTTTTCTTTTTGAAGTTCCCAAGATTTTTCCCACTGTTTTTTTCCACCTGCTGCACCACATTTAAATGCAAACAATACAGCGTTTTCTTCCCAGCTTGAACGGATAACTACTAGTCCCAAATCTTCAAAATATTTTACTAGTGGTAAATCGTCGAACTTTTTCTCTTCAATCGCTGGCTCATACCAAAGTAATTCAAGTCCTGCTTCAGGCATAATTCCTGGTCTAATTTTGCTTTCATACGCCTCTCTAAACATAAAGTTATTCATAACCTTGTTTCCTAAATATTGTGCGTAACCGTTGTTATACTCAGCTGCAAATTTGTAGTACATAGCCGCACTATGTCCACTACGTTTGTCATGCGTATCACCAAACATAATTATTTCTTCCAAGTTTGGTGCTGCTTGATACAGTCTGTAATAGAAAGTTTCACGCATAAAGTTTGATTTTTCAAAGTAGTTTATGCCTTCTTCTTTGTTAAGTAAATCTGCGTATACACATAACCAAAGAACACCGTATCTCCAGTAAGCCACACCTTCGTAGTTGCTACCGTCGTCTGCTAAGTAGTCATAAACTTTTTCAAAGTTCGCTTTTGCACAATCCGTCCAAAGCTGAGCGTCTGCATGCTCACCTTTTAGGGCATACCCTGCTGCTGCAAGACCTGCTAAGTTGATCCAGTTGTGGTTTTGCCAATATTTAAACGACCATTTTTGCCCTGTAAGTTTAAAATCATACATTCTTGTAGACTGAAGTATTAGTTTGTCTTTTAGGATTTTACGTTCTTCATCTGTCAGACTGTCTTTTAACCAGTCATACGCAAGTGCCAATCCAAACAACACCCATGACGCACTAAGGTCAACGTCAAGCATATGTTTGTTACCCCAATGTGGATAACTTGCTACAGTAAATACCCATCTTTTTGCTTCTTCTAAGTAGTGTTTTTGCTCTGTAAGTAAGTAATTTAAGCTTAAATTTATAGATGCCATACCCATAAATGTAATACTTTTGTTTGGGTGAGTATCTTCTAATATTTCAGTTTTGTGAAGTCTACAAACTTCATAAAGTCTTTTGAAAACTTCAGAACGCTCTGTTTTAATTTCTTGTTTTAGTGTGTTAAGGCGATCGCCTATAAATAAATAATTTTCTCGCATATTCTCTCCTCGTTTTCAGTTATAAAATATACAGAGAAAATTATTTCTCTGTATATTTAAGCTTATAGTTGCTCAATTTTTTCTATAACTTTTTCTTTTACATCATCTTTAATTTGTCCAACTTCTTGTTTGAATTGGTCAACTTTTAATTTTAGTTCTTCTTTTTTTACTTTTTCTTTAACTTCAGTTTTGATATCATCAACCATAAGCTCGCCTAGTTCCACTGCATCTTTAACAATCCCATTACTTTTCATCAGATTCATCTCCTTTAGTATTAAATATACTACTATAATGCGTCTAATGTTATAGTTTTATGCATAGTTCTGGTAACCTAGTTGATAATTTTCTTTTTATGCGTTGCAAAGCATTATCTATACTTTTGGGTGTTTTATCTAGCAGTTTTGCAATTTCTTGATAATTATTACCTTCAATATACATAGAAATTACTTGCCATTCTAAACCGCTAAGTATAGACTTAATATTTTTTTTGAAGATTTCAAACTCTTCTTCTAGTATAATTAACTCTTCGGGTGTAGGGGTTATGTCGTCTATTAGTGTGTCTTTTAGTGTGTTGTCTTCATAGGATAATGGCTGATCAAGCGATATGCTTGTATTTAACGGAATATGCTTTTTTCGAGTATTAGTTTTATATGCAGTAAATATTTGACGTTGAATACAAACATGAGCAAATGTCTTAAACTGAGTTTCTTTTTCTGGATTGTAGTCACATATTGCTTTAAACAATCCAATCATACCCTCTTGGACAATATCATCTCTTTCAGACCCTACAAAATAATTTGTGTGTAAAAAACCTCTCACATAACTTTTATATCTAGTTATTAGCACTTCAATAGCTATTATATTGTCATTTCTATACAGTTGTATTAGTTGTTCATCGCTTAAATCTTCTAATAGTACTGTGTGGTTCATTCCTACCTCCCCGTTAGCCTAATAGTTACGTTGTCTTACAATCTCATACGATAATATAGATGCTGCAACTGATGCATTTAGTGATGTTACTTTTCCAAACATCGGAATACTAATTACAAAGTCACATTTATTTTTTACATTTTTTGAAATACCTTCGCCTTCAGCTCCAATAACTATTGCTATTGGACCACGCAAGTTTTCTTTAAATATTACTTCTCCATCCATATCAGCACATGCAACCCATACACCAGCCGATTTAAGTTTTTCAATAGTCTGTGATATATTAGTTACTTTTGCAACTTTCATATACTCTAACGCACCTGCTGATGCTTTTGCAACAGTAGGTGTAAGTCCAACTGCACGATGTTTTGAAATAATTATACCGTGTGCCCCAGCGTTGTGTGCCGTTCTAATAATTGCCCCTAAATTGTGCGGGTCTTGAATGTTTTCAAGTATTACTAAAAATGCATCTTCTTTCTTTGCATTAGCATCGGCAAGCATGTCATCAATTGTGCAATATTCATGTGCAGCAACGTATGCAACAGCCCCTTGATGTTTCTCGAAGTTTGATAAACCATCAAGTTTTTGCTTTTCAACTTCTTGAACTATAATACCACGTTTTTTTGCTTCGCCAATTATTTTTTTGATAGAACCTTCACTTTCGCCAGCTTGTACTAAAATTTTGTCTATTGCACGCCCAGCTTTTATTGCCTCAAGTATAACATTTCTACCATATATCACATTTTCAGCTACTACACCATCTTCTTTTTTAGGTCGTGGTTTATGCGTACGTGGTCTTTTTTTGTATTGAGCCCCATCTTTTTTTTGCTGTACATTATTGTCATTATTTTGGACACTGTCACTCATTACATTGCTCCTTCTACTTTTTCTACTATTTCTTTGATACCTATGTTCATCAAATAAGCTATTCTATCAAACTTACCTTCCAAATACAAGTATCCAATTAACGCCTCAACCCCAGTAGCTTTCCTGTACGTACATACGTCTGCATTTTTTGGAGAAGACACACTTTTTGCATTTCTTCCCCTTTTTAATACCAACGTTTCTTCTTCATCTAACACTTTTTCTATTTTGTGGTACATAAGAGATTGAGATTCTGCACGCACAAAGTTTCTTGCTGCTTTGTGCAATTTATTTACTGGAGCATTCCCTCGACTTATAATGTAGTCTCGCACATACACTTCGTATATGCCATCGCCTACATATGCAAGTGCTAAAGGTGAAAATTCTCTTGCATTTACTGCTTTTGACGGGTTTATAAAGTTACAATCTTTTATAATTTACACCCTCTCTTGTATCTTTAATTTGAATTCCTTGAGATAATAAAAAATCTCTTATTTCATCTGCTTTTGCGAAATCTTTTGCTTTTTTTGCTACTGTTCTTTTGTCGATATATTCTAAAATTTCATCATCAGATATGCCATTTATAGTATCGCCATCTTGCTCATAAATCAAACCTAATATATCAATTAAAGTTGTCAACATAGTTTTTGCACTATTCAGTACTTTTAAGCTAGAACCTTTTTTAATATGAACGTTAGTTGTGCTAACTAGCTCAAAAATTATACTAATAGCATCGGCTGTATTAAAATCATCTTCCATAGCTTCATGAAAACGACTTTCAAACGATGAAAAATCTACCTCATCTTCTAATGTTGACTTTGAATTTGTAATAGCATGCTCTAGGTCATCAAGACAATTTTTAATACGGTTTAGCCCTGCTCTTGCAGACTCCATTAAATCTGGGCTAAAGTTTAACGGACTACGATAGTGTGCACTAAGCATAAAAAACCTAACTGTATCGTATCCAAATTCTTCACCCACATCTCTAAGCAACTTAAAATTTCCTAGTGATTTTGCCATTTTACGGTTATCAATATTTAAAAAACTGTTGTGCATCCAATAATGTGCAAAGTTTGCTCCATTTGCAACTTCACTTTGTGCAATTTCATTTTCATGGTGAGGAAACACCAAGTCTTCGCCACCAGCATGAATATCAATAGTATCACCTAAATATTTTTTGCTCATAGCCGAACATTCGATATGCCACCCAGGACGACCGTTGCCCCAAGGGCTTTCCCAATAGGGTTCACCATCTTTTTTTGGTTTCCACAACACAAAATCCATCGGACTTTTTTTCTCGTTAGACACTTCTATTCTGGCACCAGCTTCAAGTTCTTCAAGAACTTTTTTTGATAGTTTTCCATACGTTTCAAACTTTTCTGTATCGAAATATACGTTTCCGTTTTTTTCGTATGCTGCTCCTTTTTCGACTAAAACGCTAATCATATCGATAATTTCTTGCATTTCTTCTGTTACACGTGGGTGCTTTGTAGCAGGCTTAACGTTAAGATTTTTGGCATCTTTAAGCGTTTCATCAATATAATAATTAACGATTTCTGTTGTAGATTTGTTTTCTTGCATTGCCTTATTAATTATTTTATCGTCAACATCTGTAAAATTCTGTACATATTTTACCTCATATCCGACATTTTCAAAATAACGTCTAACTGTGTCAAAAACTATATAAGGTCTAGCGTTCCCTATATGAATCAAATTGTACACTGTTGGTCCACACACGTACATTCTAACTTTTTTTGGCTCAATAGGCACGAATTCTTCTTTTTGTTTTGTTAGAGTGTTGTATATTTTAATCATTTACTCGTTCCTTCCTAATATTAATGATACTGCATGTGCAGATATACCCTCAAGAGCACCTGTAAATCCAAGCCCTTCTTCAGTTGTAGCTTTAATACTCACTTGGTTTATATCTATTCCTAATGCAACTGCAATATTTTCGCGCATATACACGATGTGAGGTGCAAGTTTTGGTTTTTGTGCAACAATAGTAGCATCTATATTTCCAACTATATAGTTATTTTCCTGCAACAGTTCACCTACATGGTAAAGCAATTTTATACTTGATATATTTTTATATCTTTCTTCAGTATCTGGAAAATGTTTTCCTATATCTCCAAGTGCTGCCGCTCCAAGTAATGAGTCAATTATAGCATGTACTAATACATCCGCATCAGAATGTCCAAGTAATCCTAACAAGTAATCAATTGTCACTCCACCTATTATTAATTCTCTACCTTTCACTAGCTTGTGTACATCATAACCAATTCCTATACGCATAACCCCACCCCTATCTAAAAGTGTATCTTTCTCTATTTGTTTCAAGCCAAGCCTCTGCTGTTTCACGTTCCTCTAACAAAGTTTTTAGACTGTCATCAAATTGTTCTTTAGACATATTGTTGAATTTACATAGTCCTGAGATCAACATATAGTCAAAAACTACTAGTGGTCCAACAACGCAGTTCACATCAAGCATAAGAGTATCATTAGTTGTTTCATACATCACTGAATTTAGGGTATCGACACCAATAGAAGCTGGTGCTTCTGTAAAATGGTGTAGATATAATTTTAGGCGTTCTTTTACCTTTATGTTAGCTTTTGATATATACCATTGTTTCATCGCAGCTATGATGTTATCATGGTGCAAGTTTTTTCCTTCAACCAAAAATTTTCCTCTAATTAGTTTTACGCTTAGTTGCTCTTTAGAGTCATCTTCTGAAGTTTCAATCCCATAATTTTTTCCTAAATATGTGTATTTAAATTCAGAAGTTTTAACGTTTTCAATGCGATATAGTTCATCTACAATCCAGTGTACATTGCCTTTAACTTTATCCATCACGCTATATAATGTTATGCCGATAGGTGCAATGACGTTGATATTTCCGTCTTCCTCAACATTTATTGAAATGTTAAATCTTTTTTGGTATGACAAATTATAATATATTTTTTTGCCATCAAATTCAAAATTAAGCCTCATAACCCATTCCTCTCCAATCTATGTTCTTACTGATTATAGCACATTATAAAGAATTGTGTATAGTCATAATAAAAAAATTCTTTCAGCTACTTAGCTAAAAGAACTTTTTTGTCTATCTATTAGGGAACAAATAGCTTGGAATTTGTTGTGATGATTGAGATTGCTCAGTTGTTGTTTGTGTTTTAAGCTCTGTAAGTGTTACAGGTACATTGTATCGCTCATTACCTCTTAATATACGAATAATAATTTCTTCTCCAACTTTTCTATCTTGAAGCAAAGATTTAAGTTCTTCAATACTAGTAACTTTTTCACCATCAAATTCAAGTATAATGTCATTTGCACGAATTCCTGCGATTTCAGCACTACTACCCGCAATAACTCCGTGAATATACACTCCAACAGACATTTCATATCTTCCGCTGATTTCTTCTGTCACAGTTGATCCTTGAATTCCAAGAGATGGTCTAATTACTCTGCCATATATCATTAGTTCATCAACTATTTCTTTTGCATCGTTTATCGGTATAGCAAAGCCCATACCTTCAACTTGGTTGTCTACAAGTTTTATAGTATTTATTCCGATAACTTCGCCCGTTGGCCCAATAAGTGCCCCGCCACTATTTCCAGGGTTTATTGCTGCATCTGTTTGTATTAGTGACATTTCGCTCTCAGAACTTACAGAAATTGTACGGTCAAGTGCACTAATTATACCGACAGTTACAGTGTTATTGTATGCCTCAGAAAGAGGTGTGCCTATTGCAATTGCAAGGTCACCAACTTTTAGTGTTGTATTGTCGCCAAGTGGTGCCATTTTTATTTCGCCACTTATTTCTACTGGTAAATCAATTTTATTTACAGAAACTACTGCAATGTCTGTTAAAGTGTCTAGCCCAACTATTTGTGCATCAACTTTATAATTTCCTAAAAATGTCACTGTCAATGTTGTTGCCCCTTCAACAACATGAGCATTTGTCATAATATATATTTTATCTACATCTTCTTGAAAAATTACGCCAGAACCTAAACCAGACTCAGAATATTCGCCCATCCAAGTTGATACAACTTGATTGTTTACAATTGAAACAATAGATGGTCCTACATCTTCTGCTATATCGCTTATTGAGTTGTACTGACTAACTATTGGTTGTACTTCATATTGAATATTTGATATTGTTGCTACTTCGCCGTCTTCGTATAGTTGTTGATATTGTTCTTGTTTTGTTAAAACGTCTTGACGGCGCATATATTCTGATACAACAGCATACGTCCCACCTATTGCCGAACCCCCTACAAGGCTTATTATTATAGTTCCAACTACAAATTTCACTGCACCTTTTGGTATAGGATTACGTTTTACAACTTCGTAGTAATAGTTTTGGTCGTTATCTGGGTCTTATCTTGCCAGTACTGAGTATGTTGCATATTTTGGAGGGAAGGAAATCTCCAGCATTGCCGTACACCACCATTGCAATTTCAGACTCAGACCCTCAACCCTTTGAGATAGTCACCCCACGATGGGTCTGCTTGAGCTCCGTTACGCCCAACGCTTGCAACAACAAAAACACACAACTATTTTGCAAAAGTATTCAGACAATCATGCTGAATATCCTTGTAAATCCAGTTGATGTGCCTGTCATTTTACGTAGGCAATCTGCCGGATGGAATAACAGCAAATGACAGATACCTGAAAACATTTACTGTAGTGGCAAAACAAGTAATCATGTCATAAATGGGTTTGGGTTGACCCACTTACAGAAGATAACCGGCTTGAAATCATCAAAGAGATTCACGAGATGGAAAGTATGACTTTCCTACTGAGACTGAGGAATGACTCATACAATGCACGATGGACAACAAAGGATTTGCTGGAAGAAGGACGGTGTTTGGTTGCTTGCC
>MDSP01000235.1_pt1 | contig 12306 bp, 10 predicted proteins | sample 1005811 | NCBI WGS metagenome assembly MDSP01 (sample SAMN05526596, study PRJNA338239) | gut metagenome | isolation source: stomach gut content | host: Naso elegans | place: Saudi Arabia: Red Sea | collected 2011-04
CACAGTTTATTGCACGATGATATCTCAAACAGTCCTTTAAAGGAGGGATTTGCAGCTGCAAAGGTAAGAAAAACAGGTAAAAATAGCTCCTGGTTTTGGGGTTGTGCTGTTTTTATCCATCAACACAGCTTTTATCTCTGCACTGCTGGAGAATAACTGTCAGAAAATCTTTATTGTGCAGCCACCAAAGAAATCAACTTCAGAGACAAAATACAACTGTATAAGAGGCCGATGGAGTGAGGAGACAGCTGCTGATCTGAGGCGCCGATAAACTCTGTTTGTGAAAGCTTTTAGTGTAAAATGAAGCAAGTCTTTTGTGGAGGCATCAGTCTTTTTGTACGCACAGTAGGCTGATGTTTACTACAGTGAAATTCTTCACACTGTGCTCACAGGCACGCTCCCTCGCTGATTAGATTAAATCCATGTTGCTGTTAGTGTGACAGGCTACTAATGACTAATGTAACATTAATGAATCAGACCTAGTGGAATCATCCATCTCTAAAGAAACCCCATCTGGGTTTGGTGGGTTGCTTTACAATGTCAAGGTCAGTGGAGCAGCAGTACTGCGAATATTAAAACAAAATGAAAAAATATACTACAAAGCTTTTTATTTGTTTTTCATACGAAAAGAATAAGGATTTAATATTCACACTATTTCCAACCTTTTTCCTTTAAGTTATCCTGCTATTTGTTGTTTGAAATGTTTGTGCCAGCTTGAGCCATAAGGAGAAACCGGTGACTTGATTGTTGTTTCCTCCCCCTCTGTATCATCTGCCAGTGCTGCAGGCTTACAGACTTTATACTGCTCAGTGCTCACTCATTACGTACTGAAACAGCAGCAGCAACTGTCACCTCTGTATAAGCTCAGAGCCACGGGTCATTGGTCTTCAGCCGCCTCTGAACATTACCTTCGCCCTGAAGCTCAAGATATCTTCATTGAGGAAAATAATATGACAGATCTGCGGGATTATTTTTGTTCAACTAAGAATTTAGATATAACAATGCTATCTTCAAATTTTACCCGTCTGTATACAGCCATTTATCATAACAAACAGCTATGCTGCTTACACTTATTTTTTACAGATATTTTCGAGCTCATTGCAAGTTTGTTTGCTTTCTGCTCAAGGTGTATTTGCCATGTCATGATTATGCAGCAGAGTGAAAGTAATGTAAGTACACTTTAAGTGCAGTTTCATGAAGCTCTGAAAAGGTGATTTAGGCCAGAAGCTGAGACATTTACTTCCTCATTACAGTGGTACAGTTCACCATGTGGCAGAACCGCGCAGTCTGCCATACTGTACGTTTTTCTTTGTGTTGTGAAGGACAAAGGCAGGTGCAGAGCCGCGCCGGGGGAGGCGGACCAATGGGAGGAGCCGCTGCCCAAGTTGGCACTCAGTGGCGCCGCCGATTGGCCGACAGTTATGCGTGGGCACGGCAGCTGCCGTGGCGTATAAAGTCTCCCGGCACATTTCCTCTCAGCGGCAACGAAGCAACCAATGTGGACGCAACCTGAGGCTCTCCCGCAGTGTGAATCATAGTTGTCATCAGGTTGCTGCAACTTTGAGCGACGGAAAGCACGAGAGGAAACTCCAGCGTCACGCAGACAGGTCCAAGTTTTGTTTTCCTCATGCTGGGACGCTGTTGAGCGCTTGGTGAGTCTTCAGCGCGCCTCCGGTCTTCTCCCCGGCTGACCAATGCTTCTGCATCAGTTCATGAACGGAGCCCTGGAAGTCATGCATCCCACAACGCTTCAGAAAGACACCACTTTTACCAAAATCTTTGTCGGCGGGCTGCCCTACCACACGAACGACGCCTCGCTGAGAAAATACTTCGAGGCCTTTGGGGACATTGACGAGGCTGTGGTGATAACGGACAGACAGACCGGCAAATCCAGAGGATACGGCTTTGTGAGTACAAACTGGACAGACACGCACGCACCAGAATTATCCAGCGCGAGACCAACACGTAGCTTCATTCACAACTTTTAGCACAAGCCACATTGCATGCTACCTGTCTGCTGTGAGTCTTTAATTCCTGGCTGTAAACAGAGTCTGTGCACTTGCCTTTTATTTATTGCCTTCTCTTCCGTCTTTTTATTGGGGTATTTAAATAAATATCCATAATACTTTCTATCTGCTGTGTGTAATTATTTTGATTTATGTCAAAGGTAATCCCCCCCCACTGAAGCTTACACGCATAATTGCACAGCTCCTCTGTTTTTCGCCTGGCTAATCCGACTGCCTTCCGTCTCTGACTCTGAGCTCTGCCTGCGTGTTTCCTGGTCTCGTGCCGCTCGCTCCTGTGTGGCGCTTCACCGCTCCGGCTTCTCCGTGGGGGATCGTTTCCTCGGCCGTCTCCGGAGCTCCGTGCCGAGTGCGACACTCCTCTGCCTGCCTGCTCTTTTCAGCACCTCGGTCTGCCGCACCTGAGCTCGTCGGCTCGGTCCACTCACCTGCCAGCTCGACCCGACAATTGCGTCGGCAACTGACTCCGCCCCTTCTCCTCTTGGACTACTGAATTCAGATTGCTACTGTTTCCAAGCTGTGCTTCGTGCTCCAGCTCTTCTTGAACTCAATCTAGAGCACAGGAGTCAATTCAAAGAACTCATTACTGCCCAGAGACTTTTTTCCTGTGACTGTGTTTACTTACCTGCTGTCAGTTGTTGTTGCTGGGGGAGTAAATAAAGAACTCTTTATTTAACTCAAGATTGTGCTGCACTTGGATCCTATCCTTATCCGTGACAGTACAGTCTGGCCAGTAATGGATCCAGCACACAATCCCTCTCCCCTGAGCCGTCTCGAGGCAATTGAGGGCGTCCTCCAGCAACATGAGACCATGATGTCTGCAGCTGCCCTGGAGGCAAGACAGGCTGCAGAGGCAAATGGACAGGCGCTAGCTGCATTAGCTGAACAAATGCAGCAGCTATCTTCTCTGCTCAGCAGGCAAGCTGCTCACCCCCCTGCAGCTGCTTCTCCAGCACTGGCTCCACCTCCTCTGCCGCTTCCTGCTGATTCTCCCGAGCCCCGGGTTGGGACCCCCGAACGTTACGATGGAGACCCTGAGACCTGCGGCGCCTTCCTGACAAACTGTTCTTTGCTGTTCTCCCTCCAGCCTCGCACTTTTGCCTCGGAACAGGCAAAGGTTGCTTTTACCATCAATCACCTTACAGGCAGAGCTCGCTTGTGGGGAACCGCCGAGTGGGAGAGACAGTCTCCAGCCTGCTCCTCCTTCCAAAGGTTTGCTGATGAACTGCGCAAGGTTTTTGGCCTGGCGGCCTCCAGGTCAGAGACAACTCGGGGACTCATGGGCATGCGGCAGGGGGATCGCACTGTTGCAGATTATTCAATCGATTTTCGAACCCTGGCCAGCCGTAGCAGCTGGAATTCTGAGGCCCTGGTCGACGCCTTCCTCCACGGTTTAGCAGAAAAACATCATCCCTTATTGAACTTTTTTATTTGAATATTTGCAAGAGTGCAGAATTTTCAATCACTGAGAAAACACAGCAGAGTGCGCATATAATCGTTGAGCCATGTTATTTTACAATTATAGCTTTTCATTAAATAAGAAATTGGGTATGTTGGCCAAGTGGTAAACTGTATAGTAGCATTGATGATCATACACAGTGCCTACCTTGTCCTCATCCCTGATCTTTTTTTTTTTTTTTTTTTTTTTTGGAACATGCCCTCTCTACATACAGCAATGCCCAAGAACACCCAGTAGTATTTTCATTTATTTCATCTCCCACTTTCTCAAACTCTCAATCCTTTTTGAACACACATACACAGTCTCACACAAACTAAAAGTTCTGTCAAATGAATGATTTTAATAAATATTAAGATGAAAATATTTTTGTTTTTTCTGTGTGTACCCAGCCTGCCGAAAGCGACAGAAGGGCACCAGGCGAATGTGGCCAGCAGTCAGACAACTATTTTTGGTACAAGTGGAAAATTTTGATGGGGATTCCAAGGTGGTGGGGACCAACAGCAGAGGGTCAGGGGCTACGAAGAAAGTCTGTAAATGGTGTGGGACTGTGGGAAACAGTGACCCTCTGCCACACTCTGCTGCTGGCACTGGATGTCTGCATGTGGGCTACCAACAAAACAGTAAGAGAGGGAGAGCTGCCAACCCCATAATTTGAGTTTGGGGTCAGTATGTGTGTTTGTGTGAATTTTCTGTTTAAATTTCCTGGTTTCTGGCTCCCAGTTTGAGAGAGTTGATACAAGCTGAAAACAGTATGATAAATTTAAACTTTTTGCTGGCATTAATTTGTTTGTAGCCTCACACAACCAAGGAGTATGAATGTTGGATGGGAGCTATGTTGGATCGCTTGACAAATGGCTGAGATTTTGACTGCATTGCTTGGTACTTGCTGACGAACCAGCCCACATTCAGACCAAGTTAAGTGGAACCAAGTTCGAGGGTGTTGCTCAATGCACAAGGCAGGCGGAAGTAAATACAACAGCAGCAACATGGTGGAGTGCATTAATTATCTGCTTTGTAGTTTCTCCTGAAACTCTGTACAGGCCCATACTGCCACCAAGCACTTGGTTTTTTTGGCAGACCACTGAACACTTTTCTTTATTGTAGCCACTGTCTTTGTTTCCTTCTTCGTCTTTTCCATCTTTGTTTAGCATTAGTCTCTTCCTCACTGCTGATACGTCACTGTAGATGTCACTGAATACGTCACGGTTTGTGAAGAAAAACCCGCTATTTTTTGGTTCCTGTGTGAACCAACTTTTTAGGATCCGAACCTAAAAAGTTCTTGGTGTGAATCGGCCAGGGCATTCACACCGGGGGGGGGGGTCCTTGTTGTTTGTCTTTGTGTAATATTTGTATATGGGACCCCCTTGAAAACGAGATGATGCATCTCAAGGGGCTATCCCAAATAAATTGAAATTGAAATTGATATAGATGATAAAGTTAATAAAAGAATATCACTCCATAGAAAATCTCTATGAAAATATTGATAAAATTACACAGAAAAAACTCAAAGAAAATTTGATTAAACACAAAGAAGATGCATTCCATAGCAAAGTTTTATCAACTATAAAATGTGACGTTGATATAATTTTTGATGTAACTAAATTTAATTATACTTTAGAAATTAATGAACAAATGGAGCAATTATTTTTGGAACTAGAGTTTAAAAAGCTTCTTCTTAGACTAAACTCTGAATATAGTGAGAAGCCACAAAAACTTGATGTTGAATTCAAAATTGAACCTATAGAAAATTATGTTAACGAACTTGTAAAAAGTGATTGTCCAATTTCTATTTCTTATATGATAGAACAAAATAAAGGATTTTTTGCATTTTTTACTAATAATCAAATTTGGTATAGCGAACTACAATTTGAAGATAATGTGCATCAAAAATGTCTAAAAAGTATAATAGAAAATGATAGCGAAAAATATATTCATGACATCAAATTTCTAAAACACGCCCTAATTTCATATAATATAGAAGTAAAAGGAAAACTATTTGATACATTTATTGCTTCATATTTGCTAGAGCCAACTGACTCAACATATGAGATTGCAGACCTTAACGGAAAATTTTTATCCTCATACCAATTAAAAACGAATGAAGAATTATTAGGCAAAGGTAAAAGTATGAAACAATGGTCACAATTAGAGCCTGAAATTTCACGTCCTCAACTTGCCAAACGTGCTGAAGTTATATTTAATTTGGTAAAAGAAATGACTAAAATTCTTGAAAATCAAAATATGTTGGATTTATTTTATGAAGTAGAAATGCCTCTAATTGATGTACTTTTTGATATGGAAATTGAAGGAATAACGATTGACCCACAAGCTTTAAAAGACTATGGCTTGACGCTTGATAAGTTAATTAAAGCTGTGGAAGCTCAGGTATTTGAAGAGGTTGGAGCGATATTTAATATCAATTCTCCAAAACAACTAGGCCATGTTTTATTTGAAAAAATGGGAATTCCTCCAATTAAAAAAACGAAAACAGGATACTCTACTTCAGCAGAAGTTTTGGATACACTAAAGCATAATTATCCTGTAGTTGAAAAAATACTAGAATATCGCCAATATACTAAGTTAAAAAGCACTTTTGTTGATGGAATATTAAATGTGATGAGTGAAAACAATAAAATTCATTCAACATTTAAACAAACTATTACAGCAACTGGTCGCCTTAGCTCTACAGAACCTAATTTGCAAAATATCCCAATAAGGTTGGAACTTGGTCGTCAAATTCGTAAAGTTTTTATTCCAAAAAATGAGGATTTCGTATTTTTAGATGCCGATTATTCACAAATTGAGCTGAGAGTTTTGGCAGCATTATCAAAAGACCCTACAATGATGAGGGCATTTACAGAAAATATTGATATTCATACTTTAACTGCATCTCAAGTTTTTCAAATTAATATTGATGAAGTTAATTCAATCCAAAGACACCAAGCTAAAGCTGTAAATTTCGGGATTGTTTATGGAATAGGAGCATTTTCTTTAGCTGAAGATATTAAAGTTTCATTAAAAGAAGCACAATGGTATATAGATAACTATTTTGATAAATATCCTAAAGTAAAACTTTATTTGGACAACCTAGTTAATGAAGCTACAAAAAATGGATACGCTACTACAATTTTAAACAGAAGAAGAAATATTCCCGAATTAACAAACAAAAATTTTAATCTCAAAGAATTTGGCAAACGAGTTGCTATGAATATGCCAATTCAAGGGAGTTCGGCAGATATAATTAAAATTGCGATGATTAAAGTACACAAAGAACTTAAAGATAGAAATTTACAATCTAAATTGATTTTGACTGTTCATGATGAACTTTTACTTGATGTTTATAAACCAGAACTTGAAGAAGTCAAAGTTTTATTAAAAACTCAAATGGAAAATGCAATTGATTTGGGTGTTCCTTTGGTCGTTGAAACGAATGAAGGCGACACATGGTTTGATACAAAGTAGGTGAATTTATGAAAAAAGTAGGTATAGTTGGGGGAATTGGTGCTGGAAAAAGCACGGTAACTAATCAGTTTTTGGAACTGAGAAATTGTTGTAAGATTGATGCTGATAAAATTGGGCATGAAATTTTACTTCGTAATGGTGAGGCCTATCAGTTAGTTTTGGAAGCCTTTGGAGATACTATTTTAAATCAAGACGGGGAAATTATACGTCCTCGTCTTGGGCAAATAGTTTTTTCTGATAAACAAAGTTTACAAATTTTAAATAATATAACTCACCCAATAATTCGCCAAAAAATAATTTATCAAATTGAAGTATATGAAAAAGAAGGTGTGTATGATTGGCTTTTGCTTGATGCTCCTTTGTTAATAGAAGCAAATTTGGTGCAATATATGAATTTTATAATTGCAGTTTATACATCTGATGAATTACGAATTGAAAGAATTATGGCACGGAGCAATTATTCTAAGGAAGAAGCACTAAATCGGATTAAAAATCAAAAACGATGGGAAGAATTTATGAAAATAGCTGATTTTCGCATTGATAATAGTGGTGATTATAATTTAACTCGTAACCAACTTGAAGTATTTATCCGAAATATGGAGGGCTTAGATTTTGAATAAATATGTAAAAAAGTTGTTAACTTTTAGCATTGCAATATTAATAATTGGCATCATATCATACAGAATTTACCCAAATCCCTACAAAGACTGGGTTAAACAAGTTGCTGCACATTATGAGGTAGATCCTCTTCTTATATATGCTATCATTCAAACTGAAAGTCGATTTAAAGAAGATGCTTTGTCACATAGTGGAGCAAAAGGGCTTATGCAAATTATGAATATTACAGGCCAATGGGGTGCTGATGAAAATAATTTAGAAAACTTTACTACAGATGATTTGTTTAATCCGTTTATAAATATCCAAATCGGAACTTGGTATATTTCAAGATTAATTAATCAATATAATGGAAATTTAGATGTGGCATTGGCAGCGTATAATGCTGGGAGTGGAAACGTGGCAAAGTGGAGGGCTAACACTAATTATAGTGCTGATGGTACAACACTTCACACCATTCCCTTTAAAGAAACAGAACAGTATATTTCACGGGTAAATTTCCATTATAAAGTGTATAAAATACTATATCCAAACTACTAAGGAGGAGCGATGAAACATATATATAAATATTTAAAACTCCTTATAATTATAATATTTCTAACAGCTTGTAATAATGAGGAGCTGATTAATAATCAACAAACGACTATAAATAATGTAACTGAAGATGGAATAGTGCAAAATCAAGTTTTAAATAAAATTCCCGCAACTAATACAAATTCATTAACGTTAACTATGGATAATCCTCAAACTTTACACCCTCTGTATAATATGAATGAAAGTGTAGACCAAATTCTTAGACTAATGTTCAACACTTTAGTTAATATTGAACCAGATGGTAGTGTTACACCAAATTTGGCCAACTATTGGGCCTTTAACGAAGCAGAAAATAGTATGATTATAACTTTAAATACCGACATAAAATGGCATGATGGTACAAATTTGCACGCTGATGATGTGGCGTATAGTATTCAAGTAATCCAACAAGCCTCAGAAAGTATTTATAAAATTTGTGTTAGCAATATTTCAAGAGTTACAGTACTTAGCCCTGAAAGTTTGCAAATTTATTATAAGCAATCATTTAGTGGCACATATCAAACGATGTTTTTCCCTGTAATTCCTCAACATATTTATGATGTAGGTTACGCCCAAGCTTATCAAACTTTGCCAGTAGGAAGTGGACCTTATAAATATGCTAGTGCTACAACAGCAAAAAATTTAACATTAGAAGCAAATACTTCATATTTCAAAGGAAGACCAAACATTGAAATGATTGATATTTTATTCACTCCTGACCACTCAGCAGCACTCTCAGCATTTGAGCAAGGATTAGTTGATATTGTTTATACTGAAGTTATGGATTGGGGAAAATATGCAAAAGATAAATCAACAACAATCTATGAAGTTCCAACCCAAAACTATGAATTTATAGGGGTTAACGCAAAGCATTCTATTTTGGGTAATGCCAATATTAGAGAAGCTTTGGTGTATGGATTAGACAGAACAGCACTAGTTGAAATGCACTATTTAGGTCGAGCTACAATAACAGATACACCAATTAGCCCAAATAGTTATTTATACAGTTCAGGTCTTGAAATTCGCTCACTCGATAGGGAAAAATTGCGATTAATTTTGGCTCAAGAAGGATATAATTTTGATGAGGATAACAAAGTTTTTATGAAAGATGGAGAAGCACTTAGCTTTAAATTTTTGATAAATGGTGGAAATGCTGAAAGGGTTGAAGTTGCTTATGATATAATGGAAAAATATCGTGAAGTAGGAATAATTTTAGTGCCTGATGTAGTTGATGCTACTACTTATGTAAGCCGAGTGCAGGCAGGAAATTTTGATTTATTTTTAGGTGGCTGGAAGCTTTCATATATCCCAGATTTAACGTTTGCGTTCCATTCTTCACAAACGAAATCGAATAATTTTATTGGGTATAGCAATGCTGATATGGACTGGTTATTGGAGGCAAATTATAAATCTCACCCCGTAAATATCACGTATGTATACAAAGATTTTCAGGATTTTTTCCTAACAGAAAATCCATATATAAGTTTATATTTTAAGAATGGTGCATTATTAACAAACACTCAAATTAGTGATAATGTTGACCCAGACCCATTAAACGTGTATAGTAATATTCATGAATGGGAAATTATCCTATCAAAATAATTTAAATTGGGGTATTCCTCATTTAAATAAATCACTTTAGAGAAAGGAAAGTTTTAATGGAAGTATTAGGAAATTTAATTAGCATATTATTAAGCATGATTTTTGGAGTGGTAGGTCTTGGCGTAAATATAATTTTATTTGTAGTCAAAATTTTTATTGTTATGATTTCGATGGGAATTGCCAGATACAAAAGAAGAAATATTTATTTAGTTGGACTAGTAATATTCTTTTGGCCATGGTTGATATTTGTATTACCATTTATTCCAAAAAGATTGCCAAGACTTAGTAAAACGTATCGCAAAAACTCAGCATTTGAGGGGCTAAACCCTGTTATTAGTTCAATTATGGCCTTATCAGCAAGTGTTGCAAAGGCTGATGGACAAATAAGCAAAGAGGAAATTTCAGTAATTAAGCAATTTGTACAATTACAATTTAGAATTAGTGCCGAAGACCTAAACGCCTATGCTGGTGCATTTGAGTATGGTAAAAATAACCCCAATGAATATCATGAGTTTGCAAGAGTAATCCGAGAATATTATTATGGTAAGGAAGGGATTTTCCACCTTGCATATGTATTCATCTTAATTGGTTCGCAAAATCATGAATTAGATGACGATACTAATAAGCAAATTAAGAAAATTATTTTGGAAATGGGATTATCTGAATATGAATATATGAGTATTAAAAATTCATTTAATCACCATGCAAATTCTTCTGGAGGATATGATGGATTTGGCGCACAAGGAGCAATGTCTGAAGCTGAATTATTAAAGAAACATTCTCAAGCCCTTGGAGTTAGTGAAAGTGCTACAATGTCTGAAATTAAAAAGGCATATCGTAAACTTGTAAAAGAGTATCACCCCGATGAATTAACTGATGATGCAATGACAGATAATTATGCAGAATTTGCTAAACAAAAACTTAATGAAGTAAATGAAGCTTATGAATATCTAAAAAAAGCTAAATCTTAATAAAAAGTCGTATTTCTTTAATGGGAATACGGCTTTTTGACTTGAAAATTTATAACTTTTATACTAAAATAATTTATAAGACTTCATTTAAATTTATATTTTGATGTTTAACAATCCAGAAAGGAAAATTATTATGACACAACAAAAATTTGACAGAGACAAACAATTATTAACAATTCTTGGTTCAATGTCAAGCTTTTTTACTAACCTATATTTTTTGAAACATGAAAAAGATGAAAAAAAGCGTAAATTTAATAAAATCATAGTAGCGCTAAGTGGCTCTACATTAATTTTAAGCTTCATGATACAAGTCCTAAAGTATTTTATAGACGAAAAATAATAAAAAAAAGCGTAAAACCTATATCAAAGTTTTACGCTTTTTTGTTATTCAAGAGGCTTTTTTAATAAACCTAAAACTATAGCTCCAACTACCGAACCTGCTAAAATTGCTCCAATATAGCCAAAAGGTTGCACAATAACAGGAACTACAAATATTCCACCATGAGGTGCCATAAGCTCACAACCAAACATCATACTAAGTCCTCCAGCAATTGCAGCCCCTACAACTGATGAAAATTTTTTGCTGTAATAAATTGTGACATAAATTCCGTAGTAGTTCCAACATCAATATATACAATATCTCCATCTTCAATTAGAGATGCGGCCTTAGTTGCTATAGCAATTTTTTCAGAAATATTAATTTTTTGCCGTATATCTTTTTGTGCATTTTTTTCAAACAAAGCAAAGTCAATTTTAGTTGCGCCACCATGAATTTTTTTGATATATGAATGGCTATCTAAAAAAGTTAAATCTCTCCTAATTGTAGACTCTGATGTATTAAATAATTGGACTAACTCCGAAACAGTAATAGACCCTTTATTATTTAATAATGCTACAATTTCTTTTTGGCGTTGTTCAGTTAACATATTTTTTCACTCCTTTAAAAATTATCATATCACCAAATAAAATCATAATCAATCATTTTCAATCAAAAATTATCACTTCGGATATATTGCTAATTTTAGACGTAGATTTTTATGCAATATTTATACAATAACTATTTTTTTAAGGCTGAAATTTTCAATGTACAAACAAGCACTTATTGTTTAAATATAAATTTATCCTCTTGTAAAAATTGCAAAATCATAGTAAAATAATTGTTGTTGTATACAATTTATGTAGAAACTTTTGGTGTGGGTTGTCTGCAAATTTATTTTGTACAACAAAAATCATAACATATATTGAAAACTAGAAAGGAGTAAAACAATGGAAGCAATTGATGTTGGGTGGTTGTCGCTACTTCCACCATTAGTAGCAATTGGTCTTGCACTTGTTACCAAAGAAGTAATCTCTTCTTTAATTATTGGAATTTTGTCAGGTGCGTTTATTTATTCAGTGAATACTGGAGGTGGATTTGTAAAAACTATAGATATAACAGTGGCTTTGATGACTGAAAAAATTGGTGCGAATGCTTCAATTATAATATTTTTGGCATTACTTGGAGCTTTAGTTACTGTAGTTACAATGGCTGGAGGTTCAAGAGCTTATGGGGATTGGGCAACTTCTAAAATTAAAAGTAGAACTGGGGCCCAGCTTGCAA
>MDSP01000236.1_pt1 | contig 12300 bp, 15 predicted proteins | sample 1005811 | NCBI WGS metagenome assembly MDSP01 (sample SAMN05526596, study PRJNA338239) | gut metagenome | isolation source: stomach gut content | host: Naso elegans | place: Saudi Arabia: Red Sea | collected 2011-04
CCTGGAGTTTACACTCGTGCATTGAGGGGCATTCAGAGGCGCTACAGGTGATGGAGTCAACATCACACCTACACTTCAGCTTACAGTTCTCCACGTAAAACTCCTCTCCATGCTGACACACACACACACACACACACACACACACACACACACACACACACACAAAAACATTTCAGCTGTGTTAGCAAGAGACAGATAAAAAGTGTCTTCAGTGACAATAATAATATGGACTGACTGGTGGGAGTGAAGAACTAGCGTGGTGTAGCACAGTGAGTTTAGCTGCTGGATTTGTGAGAATGATATAGCAGCTGGAATTTAAGTTTAAAGAAGGCTGATGTGACCAGAGGAATGTGCTGAGGACTGTACAAAAGACAGAACACATCAGGTGCTGTGACATAATCCATTTCCTCTCCCCAAGCTTTCCCTGCTCCCCTCTAACTTTACATAAACTCAACGCTAAACTCAGCCATAACAGCAAATATGGGTCCAACTTCACTCTACCTCATAATACTGGCCGTTGGCGTCGTATCTGCAGCCACACGAGCTGTTCTCGGCGCACTTGTCGCCGATGAAGACGTAGCCAGGATCACACACGCAGGCCTCTAAGCAGGGACCCTCACAGGAGGTGGGTTTTCCAGAGCATGTCTCCTGACAGGGGTCTGCACAGGGCTCATAGTGGCTGTTGGAGGGGCACTTCCATGCTAGGGGGTGGATGGGAGGTTCAGGTCAGTACCAAGGCAGGCAAAGAGGTGTATGTTGAGACCAGGGGGAAGAATTGATCAAGTATCTCAGAATCATTCCTAGCAATCACGTCAAACTTGCAGCAATCCAGCACTTAAGACAATCCAAACTCAGCCTGCATTCATAAACCTTATGGAGGTTCCCAGGTTGCTGATATGTCACTGGCGGTCAAAGAAACAAAGAAAATTCGAAACCTCTCGTGTGTATCGGCTGTAGCCGTATGGAAATACGATGCCAAAACAAATCAAAACTTAAAGCAAATGCACAGGAATGCCATTGACATAGTAGACTGTGAGTGAACACTTGACCAGAAATAACCCACAGGCCATATGCAAATTAAAACAATATGTAGTTTGACTGTGTAACGATGATGATCCGTAGAATCCTCCTGTCAGCACTCTACAACCCCGTGGTTTTAAAACGCCTGTGTTCTGTTCCGTGCACACACTGCACAGCCACACGCAGCACTGATGTTTCAGACCCTCCGACCGTGGTGCCCAAATCAGCCGGTTTCAGTAAAACAGTCTCGTGGCACTTTATGCCGATATCTCACTGTCATCAAACTTCCCAAAACATCCGCCATCTCCGGGAATCTCTTTGCCCGGCCGCTATATGCCGATGACTCCATTCATTCCCCCAGTACTCACGGCAGAAGGTTTCATTCCTCCACGGTCCCAAGTCGACTCCACGATCCTGACATTCATTGACGTAGGCCTCAATGGCCTCACAGAGAACGACTTGGGCTCCATCCAGCTCACACAGGTCAAGGAGACAGTCCCAGAAGAAACTCTGAACACAAGCAAATACCACAGAGGTCGTTGTGTTACAAAGCTCGACTCTGTCTCTTCATCTTGAACCACTAAAGAGACATTTCTGTCGTCCTCTGTGTGTGTGCGTGTGTGTGTATTGACTTACATTGGGGTTGACTTTAGGGTGGCACACAGCGAAAGGACCGTTTTTGTCCAACAGGATGCCGCAGTATCCAGAGCTCTCATACAGATCCTGCTCTTCTCCATCACAACCAGGCGGGATGGGGTCAGGGTCCTTGTCGCACCTGTTAACACAGACAGCCAGCTGAAGTTAGTTTGGTCCCTAATCGTTACAATGACAAGGTTACCGCTCCGTGTCCGTTTGTTCCGAATAACGTCCGAAAAGTCCTTGTTCATAACGAATCATAACTTAATTCAAATGGAGACATAATCAGTGTTTCAAAGCTGGGCTCATTATAGTGGCATTTTATGTCCTTCTTGGTCTTTTCACAATGACAGTTCCTCTGACTTCTTTTATCTTTCATTTTCCACAGTTTTTATTTGAAAATTGGGAAAACATGTTTCACTGTGATTTGGGTGAACTGATCCTTCATGTCAACTTTGGCATCTACAGAAATGAGGAGATTTGTAGAGTTGGATAACGTGTGTCATGTATGTAGACGTCTTTAGAAATGTGAATGTACGCTTCTCACTCTGGGTCTGTGTTCCAGCTGAATCCAAAGTCATTGGCGTCGTTGGCCAATGATCCATCCGGTTTACGGAAGTCATCTTTGGCATCTCCATCATAATCTCCACACAGTCCACACAGCTTGTTTTGAAAGCTGCAGAAGACAAGAAAATCTTAAAGTGCGTGCTTTGTGAGCAACAATTCAATCAGAACTACATCTCGCTACTTGTCTGCCAAGAGTTTTTTGACTTCCTTTCATCCCGTCAATGTTCGAGTGTTTTTACTTTTTTCCCACAACATCATTCTCAAACGTGTGTAACAAACAGGATTCTGTGTTCTGGCTAGATTACCCCCAAATCCTGTCACTACGGCAATATATTATCTTCTTTCAGTCTGAGCATCTTTTCAGCCTCACTCACTCTTTGGTCACTTTGATGTCCATGAAGTGATTTCCGTCATAGCGAACAGTTACGCCAAAGCTCATGGACACAGTGTAGTACTTTCCTGACACGAACACAGAGACACCGGGGGCCGGAGTCACTGGCAGCCTTACATTTGACCCATTCACCTGTATGACGAAAGGAGGGGCAAATAACAGAATGAAGTTACAAAGGCACTGAATGGCTGCGAATTGAAAAGGTGCATTTTCTGCAGAAATGAAGTAACCTCTTAACAACAGCTCTTGTAGATTCTGCTTGTTGTAACGACGACAATATGATGGTTGTCACCCTGCCAGCCTATCTGTTGTAAACAACTGTGGTAGTTCCACGCAGCATTACTTACCTGCACAGTGCCACCTTTGAGGATTGAGATCTTGACCGTTTCTACATATACATGCACGGCCTTCACATAGGAGATCGTGGGCTTGTTGTATCGGTTCTCGTTGTCAGCATGGACCTCAAAGTAAGGCATAGACGTGTCATTGCAGGGTTTGGACATCAAATAACTGCAGTTGCCCATGAAGTCGTACTTGACTTTGTCAAACGTGGTGTAGTGGGGATCACCAGATGCTTTGCATGTGGATGTATCTATGAGAAAAACAAATGAGACACTGCATGTCAGACATTTTTCAAACAAACATATTTCAGTGGCCTGACCAGCAGTGGAAAGATTCAAAAAGGCCCGACCTGACCCTTATCTCTACAGCTTACGGCAGGTGGTGGGAACGCATCACCTGAGACTAAACAGCTGATATCGGAGGTGAGAAATGCAACCACTGATGGACTGGTCATCAGGAACACCGGGGGTGCCCTTCCCTTTGACTGACAAACTGTTCTAAATATTTTTGCTTTTTGATTTTGTCGGATGACACATTGTTTAAACCGCACTGGAGCTGATAGTACCAGTGTCTGTCCTAATTCCTCGACAGTTCAACAGACACAATTACCTTTAGGATAGCAGCCTTCAACACCATTAACCTCAAGACACTCTTCAGTGGAGTCACAGGAGTTGTCGACACATTCCAAAGTGTAGTTCCCAGCACAGCGACACAGCTGTGAGCACCCATCACCAATTACAATCTCTCCAGGCTGAAACAAAATCAGAGAAAGGATCAGCACAGGCTGGGTGTGCTCCAGGTCTCCAGAACTACCAAGGAAAACCTCGTGACTGACTGTCTCGCCATTTCATCTTAGCACTAAGCAGAAAATCATCAACAAATTTATTACAAGGACCTCATAATAGTTATTCTGCTCATCCAGACAGCCACAGTTCTCCAGTGGCACACAGCGTGCTCCCTTGAAGACAAATCCAGGTTTGCAGAAGCAGCCACTGATACAGCTGCCAGAACAGTTGGTGGAGGGCTCCATACAAGTAGGGATACAAGCTGGACCGCAGTGCACATACACTGCATCGGGAGGACAGGGCTCTGTGCATCCCAAAGAAAAGGAATTGGCAGGTTATACATCTGAGAAAATTACCATAACAATAATAAAAAAGTAGAGGAAAAGAAGGAGACGAGCAAGCAAATAAATCAACAAAAAAGAAAGAAGACTTTATGCTAAAATCATTGGTCTAAACCAAATTCAAAATTCAATTACAACACGTCTTACCTGGTGGTGCTCCAGGAGTGGTTGTTTCGGGTGGGCTCGTGCCAGGAGTGGTTGTTTCGGGTGGGCTCGTGCCAGGAGTGGTTGTTTCGGGTGTTGGTGGTGCTGTTGAAAAAATACTTTGTATAATAAAGCTCTTATGGGAAAATACTTTGCTTTAGGTTTATTTGATTAAGCAAAAAACTCATTTAGAATCATGCACCACAAAGGCACAAAATAAGATAATAAAAGCTTAACTGACTCTTTGTAACCTCTGCCCAATGCAAACAGGCCAATCAGAACATGGCATCTGCCAGCTCTGACCAGGGTCAGACAACTGTATGGCTGTGCACCACTGAAACTCAGAGCCTGGGCCCAGACCAGAGACTCCGCCCACTCCGCTGAGTGGACTTGATTCTCTAGGTCTGGCATTGCCTCCACTTTGAGTGATTCTCAGAGGGAGGAGATTAAATTTTCCCTAATCCTTCCTCATTGGTTCTTTTTACATTGCCAGGGAGGCGTTTTGCTTATTGTGGAGTCCGGAGAGAAGTCTGGCTAAGTGTGACAATCCAAACATGTCTCCATAAGCTGATAAATAGGCGCATAGATGTTGTTATATTGTGTTGTGATTGAGATTCTGACCCACCTTCCATTGCGGAGAGAGAAAAACAAACATTTTACCCTTGAAATCGCATCACATTATCATTGTCAGAACACATGGGACAGCGGGACCTACTTCCTACTTTTCACTGCCGAGGACAGACGCGTCTCCTGACGGCAGAGCTGCATAAAGCATCGGCACAAGCGGACGGATAGCGGATTCTTTTCCACGTGCAGGCGAAATTTGGCATTTTTAAAAAAATGTGAATGACACTGGTCCTGTAGCACAGCTTGGCTGTTTGAAATGTTGGATATTTCTTGACAGACAGCCTAATGCTTCCCGTGGCTCCCCATCCCTGGCGCTCATTGGAAAATTGCTTTTTTAAACGGAGAACCACAGTTTGCCGGCACAGTGCCAGGCCAAGAGAATCAAGTCCACTCAGTGGAGTGGGCAGAGTCTCTGGTCTGGGCCCAGGCTATGAAACTCATGCAGTCCTTTCAGACCTTTTTCATTTTCAGGTGGGTTCTGTGGATTTCGAGCTTGTCGTGGTTAACTGTTGTGTCTAAACCACTTATAAAAGAGATGATCTTTCCAAACTCAAACACTTCAAAGTGCAACATTATGCTCTGGGCAAAACTTTCGCTTGTCCTCATTTGTCGTCCATCATTTTTTTGACATTGGTAAGGTTGTGCACCATGAATTTGACACTCAGAGTCTGACTGCACAGGTGGAGCACTACTGTGACGTTCTGGGAGAACTTTTTCTGCAGCAGACCTGAACTTTGGCAGGGAGGGAACTAAGTTCTCCAACATGACAATAGCTCTGTCCAGAGTGCACTGGAACGTGGCCAGTTTCTTTGCCAAAACAACACTGACTTCTCGGCCCCCCTGTTTCCCCCTCCTGGCAGCATTTGGCTCCCCGCAACTTCTGTCTTTTCCCCAACATGAAGTTTGATCTCTCTGTCGTAACTGAACACCCAAGTGTCAGGTCGGCGGTAAATGTGTGTAGATTAGTGTGCATGTGTCAGTGTGTGTGTGTGTGTGTGTGTGTGTGTGTGTGTGTGTGTTAGCATACTCAGTGGGAGACATTCATATTCTCCATCTTGTAGCTGGCAGATCTCAGTGGTTGGCTCACAGCTGCTTTCGCGACACTGGATCGAACCTCCAATGCGACACACACACTTGTGCTCACAACCCTCCAAGTACCACCCATCACCAACCTGAAAAGCACACACACATGCATTTATAGCTCACACACATGCGGTAATGACACACACAGAACTCAATGAATGGAGACTCCATAAAAACCTCATTATTCACAGCCTGTAGGTCTCTTTACTATTTACAGTGTCTGAGAGTCTTCTCTCAGTCTTCACACTCAGGCTAATACATGCTGGTCTGCACAAAGGTCTGGCCAGTTTGACATTTCTCACACCGAAACTGACCTTTTGGAATCATTATCATTACGCAGTACTCCATCGCTGTATCTTCTCATGTTCTCTTAAGAAACGCCTACGTTAGGGCTTCCAGAACTAAATGTGTCGCTTCAATGTCAACCGTTTGTTGCATCCGAGGAAACATAGAGGAAAGTCCCTGCGCACACTGTCCATTACTTGCAACAAACGTTACTAAATGAACAACGTTTCGGTCTTATGGACCTTCAGCAGGGAAAACCTTGGCTGCATCGCCTTCTCCTCCAACGCACCTGTCCATAAGTCTTTTTGAAGGTGTGCATCAGTCATTCTAGTTTTTCCCAACTCTTTGCTGCATGTCATGAGTGCTCTTTCTCCCCAGCATATGCTGTCTCTATTTCTACAGATGAATGTCAAATAAAGTCAAAATTTGAACAGTTTGATTTGAAACTCTGAGGGAAGCCTGGTGGCAAAGGGACCATGAGGTCAACATAGCTGTTAGATCAGGACAAATGGAGTAATTCAAGTCATTGGAAGGTTGTTCCCACTCACAGGGTGGTAGGAGCCACCGTCGTCCACGCAGCCACAGTCTTTGAGTTTCACACACTGGTCGTTGCTGAGGATGTAGCCCGGCTTACACTCACAACCCTCCACACACACGTCTTCACAGCCGGCCGGTCCGACCACACCCAGACACGTCTCTGGACAGGAGCTCACACACAGAGAGTAGGAGCTGTTTTCAGGACAGGGCAGGGCTGCATGGACAAACAGATGAATGTAAGGTCGTGGGTAGGATGTGGGACCCGAGCCATATTACAGTTTGACCATATTATCCGTCCATATCGGCCCATCGCAGGTGTATCTGTATCAGCCCTCGTGTTCTCTCATATGTGCCCCTATTGACACAGTTTGGAGGGCTGGGAAAAAAAATGCCCTGAATAGTGATTTGAAAGGGTGTAATGACGTCGTTCCCCCAGCAGAGGGCAGTCTGTGATTTACTGACTAACAAGAAAAGCCTTTACTGTTCAATGCTCTGAAGTTTGGAATAAAGTTTGTTCAAATGCGAGATATTCTGCCCTCCACCTTTGACACAAGTATGTGATGACCACATTCAGACCATATCGTAAGTAAACATACAATATTGATGATACTTTGGATATCAGAATTTTCCCGCTTGCAAATATCGGTATCAGCATCGGCTTGAAAAATCTCCTGTCGGCCAGGCCCGTGTAGGATGGTGGTGGATGCTGGGGCTTTTCTTGGAACACACTGTTCATCGCTGTGAGCGTCCCCAAAGTTTGCCCGAGGAACTTCCTGTCTGCACTCAGGAAGTCCTGTGCCACAACCGCAAGCACACAAGACAACGGTCCTTTTTGGAAAAAAGACATCGAGTCATTTATTGTCCCGCTCAAATCCCGAAGACTTACGGCAGAAGTCCGAAGTCCTCCACGGATCAACTTTGGCTCCGGCGCTCCGGCAAGCTTGTGTGTAGGCCTGGAGCTGCTCACACAGTACATGCTGCTGTCCAGTGAACTGACACATGTCAAACACACAGCTCTGGAAGAATGGAGTGGGATCCACCACACCGATGCACTCCCTGGAAGAGAAAAGAGCCTTCAGTTTGCAAAGGAGGGGGCCGATGGTGGGACTCACCACGAGGATCAGTAAAGTGCAGAAAGAAGCCAAAAATCTCCTTCGTAACACAAATCACACTGGCTGCACAACCACCGCTGACACGCTGCAGATTCCACTGACACCATCCTCCCAAACCACTGTGCACGTACGAAAATCTACATGTGACAAACATGGAATCACGTGCTGGATAAACAAACCTGACAGAGAGATACCTGCGCCTCTGGGATATTTCAATAGTATTATTAGCTCTGATAAAGGTGGGGTAGGCAGTTTATGTTTGGCGTCATCGCGCTGCAATGAGCGAATCACAGAAAACACAGAGTGTGAGAGAAAGTGTTGAACTGACAGACGGGCATGCGGTCCAAGGCCGCAGAATACGGCCGAGTTCTCTCACCCGAACGGTCCAGCAGGGTCCGTGATTTTGCCACAGTTGTCCGGATTCTCCAACTCAGCCTCCAGTTTGGGGTCACAGTCTGTGGGAGGAGGATCGGTGACTGGGCCACACCTAATCAATGGCAACACAAGGACAGAGTCACGTTCAGTTTCCTCAGTGAACAGCACATTTCATTTGACATGTCTTCACCAAGAGTTTACACCGTTGACTCACTCTGTTTTCATCTTTTCAAGAGTCATTACAATTTGCACTCAATTAATCATTTCTCCACAAAACCAAAGTGTCATTTTGGTGCTCCAGTTGTCCCACTGGGACACAAGACAGACGCTCAGATGAATACACGTATTGTGGCGTTTATAAATGATAGGCTTTATTGTTACCGCCAGACTCTTTGTATCTGATGCATTTACAGATCACAGTCCATCCATGAGGCTCGTCAAATGGACTGGAGTCACATGCTTGAATTTCTGAGCAGGTCTGAAGGACACCTGCCAACAGTCTCATGACATCACAAAGAGGAATGCGTGTAAACTCACGGGTCGTCCTCATCCTCTTCCGTCTGCCAGCTGTTCCCGAAGTCATTGACGTTTCCTCCCAAAGTGCCATCTGGTTTGGTGAAATCATTGTCTGGGTTCCCGTCGTAGTCACCACAGAGACCACACATCTGGTCATAGTACGAGCTGGACGGACAAAGACGATAGAGGATTACGAGATGACAAGGAATGTCTTAAGAAGACTTCAAAAATGACCCTTTGGCCCTTCTAGAAACAAAGCGAGAGAACGCAGAAATCTGGCCGTGTCTTACGATAAGTCAGAGCATCACCACTCAAAGATCAGCAGAGTATTAACAATGTTGGACTGATTCGAAAGAGCAGATTTCAGTGACCTTTGAACTCAAGCTGATTCCTGAACAAGTTTCCATCAAATGCACCTCTTGAGTTGTGTCAAACCTTTACAACGAATGAATCTGGCAGCATTTGAAGAACACCACGATTCTTTAGAGGATTAGCAGGGCGCCGAGCCTACGCGCTGAAATTCTGAGAGCTGTCAGGTTGCAAAGATGGCTCAGAGAAACTGAGGATGGACTGCATAAAAACTCACGCTGACGCTCAAATGTTTGATCGTAGGAATACAAATGGTCGCATCAATACATCGATGTATCGTTACAGCCCCTTAAAATGTGAATTTTGATACACTTTCATTGTTGGTCAAAAACTGCGCCTTAGGAAAGGAGCCACGGCTACATGAAATGCAAAGTTATGCATGTATTTCACGTGTTAAGATGGAAACATTTCCCCAGTGTCTGATCCGATTATGCGTTCAACTTCTCTAAATAAAACAACAAAAACACCAAAAGCAAAATGCACTGTCACATGTATCCAAACAACCAAGGAGATCCTCGAGCATCAAAAGAACAAAATGTCCTTTTCGTTCAGACGGCAGCCATATTTGACAGACATTACCTCTGACAGTGTGTTGCCACCCGAACCTGGTATTTCCACAAATCTTTGTACTAACCTGGGAACTGAGATCTGTGCGTGATGGCTTCCATCCCAGCGCACCTGGAGACCAAACGGTGTCCACAGGGTGATGTACTGACCAGCAAGACTGACAGAGATCAGAGGAGAGGAGGAGTGGGGCAGGGCCACCAGCAGTCCATTCACCTGCCCGAGGGAAGGACACAAAGAGGATTAAAAGACGGACGATGAACTCCAGGTGCTTCTTCCACATTCACATTTCCTCGTCAGCTTTTCCAGTTTGAGCCATCACGGATGATGAGACGAGGGGACAGAGAGCCAGAATACAGGGGGCTAGATGTCTGCTTTGAAAGCTTTGGGGGATACAGTGACAGAGTAGTGACATTAAGGGGACCAGTTTGATCTCAAGACACATCGGAGAGATGCATACAGCAAGGAGGAAGAAGAGTGTACAGAGATTTCTAGGATTACGGCATTAGAGAGAGAGAAAAGTCAAGGGATGAGGATAAAATATAGGGGTGAGCAGGACACGCAGCGAGCTCCGAAGGACAAGATTACCGACCCACATACGAGATTCACACAGAGACAGTGATACAGATGCTCTGTCTGCGTGCGTGTGTGTGTGTGTGTGTGTAAACGTCCCCCGTACTGACCAGTGTCCTCCTGTCTTTCAGCAGGGTCACAGTGATTCCATCCACAGTGACGTAGAGTTTTCTTAGGTAGGACACTCCTGAGACTCCTCTCTCCTCATTCTTGCCCTCCACGGAGAACCAAGGACCTGCACCGGGAGCACAACATCAGACACAAGCAAGGACAAAAAATGAATTCTGGTCGACGCCTTGTTATCACACGTTTCTTTTCCCTCAAATATGGACGGCAGCCTCAAAAGTCCCGCGTAGCTCAGGCTCTACGGCTGTACAACTGGAGCAGGTGCCGACTAAAACATGCGAGAAGTAGCTTTCCTGTTCACACTAAATGTTAATATGAGACCCGAAGTCTGAAGCAGTTGGTCAGTGGTCAGGTTTGGCTCCTACATACTGCTGTCACAGCACATTTCTTCATCGTGTTCATGGAGTACAGAAGCAAAGCCGTCACAGGAAAAATGTCCAAAGCAAACGAGTAAGTACTCGAGAAAACGCCTATTCATGGAAATATGGCTTTATACAAGATGAGGCGTGCAAAAGGTGGATCCGTTTCTCTAATGACCCCTATGGTCACTGTATTTTCACGCAATGTGAGAGCAGTGCCACCTTCTGGTGTAAGGTGTGAGGACCTTGGATTTTACAGGATCACTGCAGTAAATCTGTGTATGTGTCGTTCGGTGTGGTGGCAGGTGAAAAGGAGGTCATGTGACAGGTCGGGAATGTTGCAACAACTTGAGGAGGTGACATGTTGATGACAAACCACAAACAAAAAACAACTTTCCTTAACCCAAACTGGTGAGGACGACTTTGTATGAGCGGTAAAAAGGTGTTTCACACAAACTCGCAACGGTTGAAAACGTGCTCAGGTGCAATGGAAATAAAAGACAGGAGCTGTTCCTACCTGTGTTGTTCTTGCAGGGTCTGGCCAGTGTGTAGGTACATGTTCCCATGAAGGTGTAGTACTTGCCATCAAACGTGTTGTAGTGAGGGTCTCCAGACACCACACAGTCCTGAGAGCCTGAGACAGAAACACAAGCAGCCTGAAAACCCCCCAAAATGACACTGCGGCACAACTTTGAGCGACTTTTTGCCAACAAGGCAGTGAGACGCTGACTGGCTGCCTTATTCGTGTTAACCTCTTCAGAAAACAACCACTGACACTGACACGACATTTGTCACACTGTCGATGTTTAGTCCTGGTCTAAGTCTCTCAGAGGCATGTTTCCCACAAACCAGAGAAACCTGCAGGTTCAACAATAACCTTCAGACACACTGAGGTCAGTTCAGTGGCCAATGCTAGTTCTGACATGACTGGAACAAGAGCAGGAGAGGAAGGGCAGGACCATTGTTTAGTTCTGTTCAAATCACAATTCAAGCATTAAAAAAATACCTAAAAACGCTCAGGCAGGGTCTTGTAGTTCCAAACAAAGTCCTAAAAAATGGAAGACTGTACTGAGTTAAAGGAGCTTGTGGCACAAGAGGTGGCATCGGGACTTGAAAGGTTTAAACTGAAAGGGTCAAATGAGATCACTCATCTCATCACAAGGCAAAGGTCATTTGGAGGTTCGAGGCTAAAGCATTCCTGACTGAAAGTGATCATCGCCAGCCACAACTGTTTCTGGATGTGGAGCTTTTGAGATCAGGACCTGAAAACATCTTCTGTTGGGCTTCAGCCGTGGGATGTGATTCTGTTCTGCTCCTGGTGGAAGTACATTATACTGCCCTTCATATCCAGCTCAGTTAGCAGCTGGCTAGCAGTGCGGTGTCACTTAGCTTACCTGTGGGATAGCATCCCAGCTCTCCTTCCTGGAGTTTACACTCGTGCATTGAGGGGCATTCAGAGGCGCTACAGGTGATGGAGTCAACATCACACCTACACTTCAGCTTACAGTTCTCCACGTAAAACTCCTCTCCATGCTGACACACACACAC
>MDSP01000237.1_pt1 | contig 12297 bp, 5 predicted proteins | sample 1005811 | NCBI WGS metagenome assembly MDSP01 (sample SAMN05526596, study PRJNA338239) | gut metagenome | isolation source: stomach gut content | host: Naso elegans | place: Saudi Arabia: Red Sea | collected 2011-04
GAGGAAGTAGACCTCTAAAGATAACAGTATTTTTGGCTTTTGCACTAATTATTAACGTTGCAGTATGGCTATTTCTTGATTTTAGTAATGCTACTCCTTTATTTATAAGTTATAATTTGCAATCTAGCATGGCAGATACTTATCAAGTTTTTTTTGGGGAAACTTCAGATTGGAATGAAGAATATTCCTCAAAGCAAGATTATTTAGAACCCAACAATGTTATCAGAATGAATTTTGAGATACCGTCCAATACTCAATATATTAGGTTAGATTTAGGAACTCAAGTAGGACATATTAATGTTTCTGATATAGTGCTAAATTATAGAGGTCGAAACTCAGGTTCTTTAATTAGCAATATAGTAGAGGTTAATCAACTTGTATATCAGAGCGATGATAGTAGTTTGCAAATAGAAAGTATTGGAGATGACCCATATATAGTTATAGCAGTTGAAGTAGGGGAATGGATAGCTGATATCAACTCTATACTCAATAATATAATGAAAATTGCTGCTTTGGTAGTGATAAATATTGGGCTTATTGTGATTGCTATAAAGCGACGTCCAATTTTGGAGCTGGGTAGAGAAATAGCTAGTAGTAGAGAACTAATTTGGAACTTGTCAAAGAATGATTTTAAAACTAAATATGCAGGTTCGTATTTAGGAATAACATGGGCGTTTATCCAACCAGTAGTTTCTATAATGGTATATTGGTTTGTATTTCAAGTTGGTTTTAGATCGGCACCAGTAGAAGACTTTCCTTTTGTATTATGGCTGATAAGTGGTTTAGTACCGTGGTTTTTCTTCCAAGAGGCACTTATGAACGTTACAAATAGTTTTATAGAATATAGCTACTTAGTAAAAAAAGTAGTTTTTAAAATTAGCATACTGCCAATAGTAAAAATGATGTCTGCTTTATTTGTGCATCTGTTTTTTATACTTTTTGCAATTACAGTATTTATAGCTAATGGCTACTATCCAGATTTTTATACATTGCAAGTATTTTATTATATGGCTTGTTTGTTTATATTGATACTAGGAATAGGGTACTCAACTAGTGCTATAATCTTGTTTTTTAAAGACTTAGGACAAATTATAAGTATATTTTTGCAAATTGGAATGTGGATGACCCCTATTATGTGGAGTTTTGATATGATCCCAGATAAATTTCAAATAATATTTAAACTTAATCCTATGTTTTATATAGTAGATGGATATAGAAATTCACTCATAAATAAAATATGGTTTTGGCAAAATATTGGGATGACTATTTATTTTTGGGGGGTAACAATTTTTTTATTTGTATTAGGAACGCTAGTTTTCAAAAAATTAAAGATACATTTTGCAGATGTGTTATAGGAGGGACGGCGGATGTCTATTATCAAAGTTACAAATCTAAACAAAGTCTATAAACTTTATGATGAACCTATCCATCGTCTAAAAGAAGCATTTAGTATATCTAAAAAATCTTACTCTAAAGAATACTATGCACTAAATGATGTATCTTTTGAAATTGAAAAAGGTGAAATTTTAGGTATAGTAGGAAATAATGGGTCTGGTAAATCAACCTTGTTAAAAATAATAACAGGTGTATTAAATCCAACAAGTGGGATGGTAGAGATTAACGGTAAAGTTTCGGCATTGTTAGAACTAGGTGCAGGATTTAATGGTGAATACACGGGGCTTGAAAATATCTTTTTGTATGGAACTATGATGGGAAAATCTAAAGAAGAAACTACCAATGAAGTTCAAGGCATACTAGATTTTGCAGACATTGGAGAATTTATTCATCAACCTGTAAAAACTTATTCTAGTGGGATGTTTGCAAGGCTTGCTTTTTCAGTTGCAATTAATGTTCAGCCAGATATTTTGATAGTTGATGAAATTTTATCAGTTGGTGATCAAAACTTTCAAATTAAGTGTATGAAAAAAATGAAAGAGATGATGAGTGGGGGAACGACTGTTTTATATGTAGCTCATGACGTTAACTCGATAAAAAGGTTTTGTACAAAAGTTTTATGGCTAAAACAAGGGGTTGTGCAAGATTATGGTGATGTTGACCTAGTGACTGATAAATATTTAGACTTTTTAAAGGGTAAACTGGAAGAGCAAGAAGAAACAGAACAACCAAAAAACCAAAAAGATGAACTTGAACCTTTTTCTATGTTGGAAGGGCAAATTGCTGAAATAAAAAGCTTTACTATTACAAATAGTAGGGGAGAGGCGATAAGCGAAGTTTCTCAAGATGAGCCATTACAAATTGATATAACTTATGATGTATATGATGATACATTAGAAAAAGTTGTTTTAGGTGTGGCACTTCGTAGTATAGATGAAGACTATGTATGTGGTCTAAATACTTTGCTCGATGGTTATCAAATACCATGGAAGTTTGGTAGAAATAAAATGACGTTGAAATATACATCAGGTATACTTGCTATTGGTGGGGAGTATTATTTTGATGTTGCACTGATGGAAGAAACAGCGACTGTACCTATTCAATACTTAGCTAAGGAAAAAGTTATACGAGTATTAAATAAATACATTGGTGAAGGAAGATATATTATCCCTCATTATTGGAAAGGAGATTAACATGTCTAAATATAATTTTGATTTTGATCCAACATTAGGAGAAAATTCTTTGACTAAACTAATAGATAGAATTGAACCTAATAGTACAGTTTTGGAATTTGGTCCAGCACATGGGCGATTAACAAAATATCTGAGCGAACAAATGAACTGTGAAGTTACTATAGTAGAAATTGATGATGAAGCAGGGAATGAGGCAAGTACATTTGCCAAAGAAAGTTTTGTGGGTGAAGATGTAGGGAACATTGAAAATTATAAATGGGCAACCTTAATCGATAACAAGTTTGATTATATTTTATTTGCTGATGTACTTGAACATTTATATTATCCACAAAAAGTTTTGGAAAAGGCTAAAGAATTTTTGAAGGATACAGGAGCAATATTGGTATCTATACCGAACATTTCACATCACTCTGTAATTATAGATTTGATACAGGATAAATTTGAGTATAGAGAAATTGGTCTTTTGGATAATACTCATATTAGATTTTTTACTAAACAATCGTTTGTGTCTATGATTGATAAAATACCAGATCTTAAAATATCTGAAATAGATGCTACTTATTGTCAGGTTGGAAACAATGAATTTGGAAATAGTTATTCAGATTTAAACTGTCATTTACAAACGGGACTGCAACTGCTAGAAGAGGGTCATGTATATCAATATATTTTTGATATTAGAAAAAATTATGACACAGATATAGTAGATAATTTGAAGCCTAATAGCAATAAACAACTTACGGTTTATTTTGCAGATGATATTGAAAATTTAGATGAGAAAAACTCTATCTATATAAAGTGGGCAGGAAAAACTTTTAGTCAAGCGATTGATATAGAAGATAGTGAGCAAAATATCCACTTTATCAGAATTGACCCAATTGAAACAGTAGGAGTATTTAAAGTTAATGATATTAAGATATACTATAAAAATGAACAGGTAGCTTCAATTTTGTATGCGACTAATGCTAGTTTGAACATAGGAGAATTGTTTGTGTTTGATAATACAGACCCACAGATAATTTATCAAATTTCTAGTGGTAAAGTAGATAAAGTAGAGATTGTACTAGAAATTTTAGATTTAAATATTTCTCATATGACAAAAAGAGTATGTGAATTTATCCAAAATAATGGTACGGTAAGCAAACTGGAGCTACAACTAAAAGATAATCATATTAACAATTTAAATGAGCATATAGAAAATTTAGAGAGTGTAAGAGAGCAGCAGCAAGAGCAAATCAATACACTAAACAATGAATTGCAACTAAAAGATAATCATGTGACTAACTTAGATGAGCATATAGCAAATTTAGAGAGTGTAAGAGAACAACAGCAAGAGCAAATCAATACACTAAACAACGAAATGCAACTAAAAGATAATCATGTTACTAATTTAGATGAGCATATAGCAAATTTAGAGAGTGTAAGAGAACAACAGAACGAGCAAATCAATACACTAAACAATGAATTGCAATTAAAAGATAATCATGTATCTAACTTAGATGAGCATATAGAAAATTTAGAGAGTGTAAGAGAGCAGCAACAAGAGCAAATCAATACACTAAACAATGAACTGCAACTAAAAGATAATCATGTTGCTAATTTAGATGAGCATATAGCAAATTTAGAGAGTGCAAGAGAACAACAGCAAGAGCAGATACAAAACTTAGAAATTAATTTAGTTCAACAACAAGATTTATATGATAAAGATACGAAAGCATTACAAGAACAAATTTTTAAATTAACTCAATTTTTGCATGAGTTACCAAAAAATAGGAAGAAGATAGGAGGCAAATAAATGAGTAATTATAAAGGATATATTGATATATTTGAAATTAATTCTAATGATGTTTTACAAATTGTGGGTTGGTGCATCTGTGATACTGCTGTCAATTATCGTCTAAACTTGGACAATAAAGAATTTATCTCTATCGTGCCACAATCAATGAGCAGAAAAGACGTTCAACAAGCACTTGAACTAGATAGAGAAGACATTGGAATTAAAGTTGAGTACACTGAAAATTGGGATAAATATAATACTATATCATTTGAAGTGGAAGTACAAAATACTTGGAATACATTAGACACAAGAAATATTTCTGATATAAAAACAATTGCTGAAAGTGTTACTATAATTAGCAATATAGATTCTATCCATATGGCTGAAACAAAAGTTGTAGTTAAGGGGTGGGCATTTAGTAGCAATGGTGATCAAGTTGAAGTGTCTACAAAAGAAAATACTGAAATTAGTAGAGGTCAGCGTGGAGATGTTAAACTTGCGTATAAAAACTTGCTTGAGCATGCTGATGTTGGATTTGAAATCAACTGTGATCCAAAGCAAGATAAGCTAAATATTACTTTTGTGGCAGGAGATATACAGAAAGAAGAAACTATATCAGTTAAATCTTGGCTTAAAAGAAATAAAAATGCAGATAGAAAAAATTTAATGGGATCTATTAATTTAGGAACAGTTAAAAAAGTTATCCAGTATGTGCAAAAACATGGGGTTCAAAAAACATATGCAAAAATAAATAGTAAACTTGGAAATGTAAGCACATATGCAACTTGGCTTGATCGTCATTTGCCTAGTTTGGAAGAACTAGAAGTGCAACGCCAAACAACTTTTGACTATACACCACAAATTAGTATAGTTGTGCCAACTTTTAATACTCCAAAGGGTTTTTTGATAGAGATGATAGAGTCTGTTAGAAACCAAACGTATTCAAATTGGCAATTATGTATTGCTGACGGGGCAAGTGTTACACCAGATACAATTTCAGTTTTAAAATCCTACATAGAAAAAGATCCAAGAATTTATGTAGATTTTTTGTCTGAAAACTATGGAATTTCTGGGAATACAAATAAATGTTTGGAACTAGCAACAGGTGATTTTGTAGGACTTTTTGACCATGATGACTTGTTAACTCCAAATGCTTTATTTGAAGTTGTAAAAGCTATTAATGAAAATCCTGAAGTTGACTTTATTTATAGCGATGAAGATAAAACAGATGAAAAAACTAAAGTATTTTTTGATGCACATTTTAAGCCAGACTTTTCACCAGATTTGCTAAGAAGTCAAAACTATATTTGTCATTTTACTGTGTTTAGACGTGCATTGCTAGATAAAGTAGGTGTATTTAATAAGGAGTATGATGGAAGTCAAGACCATGACTTGATTTTACGACTTACAGAGCAGACAGAAAAAATTGTTCATATCCCAAAAATATTGTATCACTGGCGTGTGCATAGTGCATCAACAGCAGGTGGAATTGGAGCGAAAGAATACACAGTTGTTGCTGGAATTAAAGCTGTACAAGATCATATTGATAGAATTGGACTTGAAGGAGACGTTTCAAAGGGGCAATTCCCAGGAACTTATAGAGTTGAATATAAAATAATTGATGAGCCAAGAGTATCTATTATAATTCCAAATAAAGACCATAAAGAAGATTTGGAGTTATGTATTAAAACGGTTATAGAAAAATCTACTTATACTAATTATGAAATTATTGTTGTTGAAAATAATAGTGAAACACAAGAAATTTGGGACTATTATAAAGAAATCGAAAAATATGACAATATTAAAGTTTTAAGATGGGAACATGGGTTTAATTATTCGGCTATAAACAACTTTGGAGCTAAAGAAGCAACAGGTGAGTATTATATTTTGTTAAATAATGATATTGAGATGATTACCCCAAGCTGGATTGAAGAAATGCTTATGTATTGCCAAAGAGATGATGTTGGAATTGTTGGTGCTAAATTATATTTTGAAGATGATACAATTCAACATGCTGGAGTAATAATGGGTCTAGGAGGAGTGGCAGGTCACTCGCACAAATATTATCATAGAAATGATGTAGGTTATTTTCATAGGTTGAGTGTAGTTCAAAATCTAAGTGGTGTAACTGCTGCCTGTTTGATGATAAAAAAATCTATTTATGAAGAGGTTGATGGCCTGGATGAAAAGTTCCAAGTGGCTTTTAATGATGTTGATTTATGTATGAAAGTTAGAGAAAAAGGATATTTGGTAGTATTTAGCCCATATGTTGAAGCTTATCATTATGAGTCCAAATCACGAGGTGCGGAAGATAATCCTGAAAAGATAGCACGTTTTAATGGGGAGATAAGTAGGTTTCATGACAAATGGGGAGTAACGTTAAGTGATCCATATTATAGTATAAATTTAACTTTAGATAGAGAAGACTTTAGTTTAAATAATAATTAGAATTTAGAAAGGTAGGTTCATATAAGATGAAATTAAGAAATAAAAAACTATTAGCATCATTACTAACTGCTTCAATGTCACTTACTATTGTTGGGTGCAGTAAACCTGAAAATATCATTAATGAATCAAATAAAATTATAGATATTAGTAATAACGGTCAGGACATATCTGTCGGTCAAATGCATTGGGAAATAGATATCACAGACATTGTACTTACTGATAGCTTAACAACTGTAGAAGATGTTGTATTGTATACAGGAGAAATTCAAAAAGTTATCCATACAGATAATCCTTCAGCCAATAATCAATATTTATTATTGGAAGTCACTATCAATAAGGTTACTGATGAACAGGCTGTATTTAATGTACAGGATATGGAATTGCTAGTCATGGACGAAGTATATCAACAATTACCTAATTCATTTATTGATAAGCATAACTATATTAGTTTTCCTAATACAGACATAAGATTTGGAAAAAATACGGGGTATATTATATTTGAGATACCTAAAGATTCTGATATAGAAAATAACCAACTAATTTATCAAAACACTAAAATGAATCTAGAAATTACGCAAAAAATAGTAAATTTAGACACTAACATACCGATTAGTTTGAATAACATAGAGGAGCAGTGGAAGATTGAGCAACAAATAAAGCAAGATTATAGCTTAGGTAAATACACTATAAATAATCCTTATATTGTACAAGACCCATATAAGGTAGCACCTCTTACGGCATTAGCAATATTTGAGACAGATAAGGAAGCTAAAGTTACTATAAATATTGAGGGAAAAGATGAATATACTTCAGTGATAAATACTTTTGAAGATTACGATATTCATCATGAAATTCCCATAATAGGTCTATATGCAGATTATAACAATATAATAAATATAACATTAGAATACAAAGATGGGAGCATAGAAACTTCAACCTTAAACATCCAAACCCCGCTATTACCTAATAATTTTACTCAAGTTGATGTCTTAGTAAATAATATTGAAAAAACTACAGAAGGAATGCTATTTTTATATGATGGAAATAAAACAATTATAGACCAAAATGGTGAAGTAAGATGGTATACAACAGAATTTACTGGTCAATCTTATAAACAGTTAAGTAATGGAAATTTTGCCCATCAAATTGGACCTTCGCATGGTAGTCCAGGGCAGGTAGTAGAAAAGGATTTGCTTGGTAAGATCTATAATATGTATTATCTACCAGAAGGAATTCATCATGATATTGAAGAATTACCAAACGGCAATTTATTATTAACTTTAAATGAACCAGGTGGAGAAACTATAGAGGATATTATAGTAGAGATAGACAGAAATACAGGGGAAATTGTTAGTACAATAGACTTAAAGGAAATATTAGATCCAACTAGGGCAAGAGAAATAGGAGTAGCAGAGAATGACTGGTTTCATATGAATACTATACATTATTATGATAATTCATTAATATTATCAGGAAGAACTCAAAATGCTGTTGTAAAGTTATCTTATCCAGAATTAGAAATTGAATGGATATTAGGAACTCATGACGAATGGAAAGAGGAATTTAAAAAATATTTATTAGAACCAATAGGATATGTAGGAGAAGGTTTTGAATGGCAATGGGCACAACATGCACCTATGGTATTACCAGACTTTGATAATAACTCAGATACTATAGATATACTTCTATTTGATAATGGTAATAAGAGAAGTTTATATCCTGAAACGGCGTTAAATGCAACAGAGAATTATAGTAGATTGATTCACTACAGAGTAAATGAAAAAGACATGACTATAGAAGAAATATGGGAATATGGACAGGAGAGAGGAAGTGATATGTTTTCGGGAGCTGGTAGTGATGCAGATTATTTAGAGGAATCAGGTAATTATTTGGGAACATTTACTTCAATATTTAGAGATGAGAATGGAAATCCTACAGAAACACATTTAAACTCTGTAAGAACATCTGTAATTGTAGAAGTCGATGAGAATAATAATGTAGTGTGGGAAGGAAAAATATATAATCCCACAGGATCATATGCAACATATCGTGCTGAAAAGATGTCTATTTATAAAGGATTAGTACACACTCCACTAGGAGAAATAAAAGGTAATGATTTTTATAAAAGCTATAAATCAGTAGAATCAGTGCAATTAATGGATGTTGAGGAAACTAAAACTAATTCCAATATGAGGTATACTATAGATAACACTAAAATAATTAATAATGAATTGATGATACAGGGTTGGAATATTATTTTAGGAGAGACATCTGATAATTATGAGTCAAGTATTATATTTAAATCTGATGACATAGTTAAAGCTATGCCACTAGAATTAATACAACGAGAAGATGTTACAATACACTTTAATAATATTAACAATGATACTATTAATTATAATAATAGTGGTATAAATATAACTATACCATTAAGTGATTTAGAAGAACAGTTACCAAGCGGAAAATACACAATAGGGCTTATGATTGAAGCAAATGGTGAACCATACTATCAAGAAACAGAATACTTTATTACAATAGATGGATATGAGGAAGCAGTCCAAACAGATATTGTAACAGAGCAAAAAGTTATTGATACCTATATTCTAAACGAATATAACTCGGCATCATATACGGTATCATCACCATACAGTATATTAAACCCATATGGAAACTCTCCATTATCAGCTTTACTAATGTTTGAAACAGATAAACCAGCAAGCATAACAGTATCAATCGAAGGTAAAGACGACCTTAGCACAATAACCCACACATTTGAGGACAAACAAACGTCGCATCAAATACCAGTGTATGGGTTATATGCAGATACAAACAACAAAGTTACAATAACGGCAACTTACGCTGATAGAACAACAGAAACTTCAACTGTTGAGTTACAAACACAGCCATTTGCAGTAGATCTACCAAATGTGGATATTAAAACTATTGATACAACAAAGATGGCAAACGGATTAACGTTTTTACAACCAGATGGGTGGTTAGGACAAGTTCTATACGCAATAGATACAAATGGCGATATTCGTTATTATCGTACGGATGTTGAAGCAGGATGTGTATTTAGAATATTAGAAAATAGTCGTATTCTTATAAATGATGGGACTCATTTAGCGTTCCCATACTATTGGCCATACACCTATGAAACAGATTTCTTAGGAAAAGTTTACACAGTTTATGATACGCCATCAATACACCATGAAATTCAGGAACTTCCTAATGGAAATCTGTTATATGCAGGGGAACGCCCAGATCATTCAACGACAGAAGACTATATAGTTGAACTTGATAGAGTTACTGGTGAAATAGTAGAAATTTGGGACATGCAAGAAATAATTGAGATGGATAGATATATCGCAAACGAACATCATGTTATAAATAACTTTAATGGTGATGAAACACGTGGCGAGTGGGACTGGTTCCACATGAACGCAGTAGTATATGTGCCAGAAACAAATGAAATGGTTATCTCTAGTAGACATCAAGACATGGCGATAAGTATTGACTATACAACTAAAGAAATTAACTGGATATTAACAGACCCAGAAAATATTCGAGTTGCAGAAAGTATGCAAAAATATTTGCTTACACCAGTTGGAGAAGATTTTGAGTATATGTATGCACCACATGCAACGTTAATAAATGAGGCTGGAAACTTAATGTTGTTTGACAATGGAACAAACCGTACAGCTAATGATGATGAAAACTATTCAAGAGTTGTTGAATACAAAATTAACACGGATAATATGACAGTTGAACAAGTTGCACAGTACGGAAAAGAGCGTGGTAGCGAATTGTTCTCAGTTTATATGTCAGATATAGATGAGCTTGCACCAAACCATTGGTTGGGTGGGTTTACGGGAATAGTAAAAGAGCCAGATGGAAGTGCAACAGCGAATATGTTTTCTATATTAGAAGATGGAAAAGCTCAACTAAACGTTGTTGAAGTAATTGATGGTGAAGTAGTATATGAAGTGCATACCAGGAAGTGTCCTGAGACAGATCATGTGAGAGAAGAGAAGATGTATGTGAGCAAGACAAAGAAAGTTAGGAAGACCAAGAAAGAAATGAAAGATAAGTACAAAAAGAACAAAGCAGAAAGTGAGAGCAATCTGAGCCTTTTGCAAAGTCTCCAGAAAGAAACAGAAGATCTTCAGAAAGGCAAAGATCAGTGGCTGGAAGAGTCCTCAAATGATGTTCATGTTAATAACTGCATATAAAGTGTCATCAAGTTTCAGATGTGAGTCTCTGAAACAGCGCCCTCTGTGGTGTAATGACTGTACTGAGGCGGTCTGCAGGACATATGCAGAAGTTCAGTTTCATGTTTGTTAAGCAGCTTCCTCCCTCGTCTTTTCACAATAAACAACATGACATCTCTATGCTGACCAAATTATTCGGTTTACTTTGATAAAAATCTAACAGAAACTCTTTGCAAGTGAAAAGCAGATCATTTTTGGATTTTTTTTACTTCCTGTGTCTGTTTTTTTGACAAAATGTAAAGAAGCGGCAGACAGACTCGTCACGGTTTCCTCCTGGTACAAACCTTGTAGCGTTTGACCTTCATGTCTCTGATCAGTCCTGCAGTGTGAGACAGAAACAAATCATTTTGGGTTTCAGGACGGTTGCTGCAGTGAGTTTGTGCACGTCTGAATCAATGTGTCCACAACATGCTTCCAGTATTTTGCTGTGTGTTTGTTTACTGCAGCGCCACGGTAAAGGGCTTCTATGTAAATAGAGACCATCAATCCACCAATCCAAAGTGCTGAATGCCGCCGTGCCGTGATGGATGCTGCAGTTTTATGGCCCCTCTTATGATTCATAGCTTCAGTCCTCCAGTGCTTTATGCTGTTGCACTTGCTCAGCTCCTTTTAAAGAACTAAGAGGAAAGTTCACTCAGTGTGAGTTTGAGGTATAAATTAAAGTTACAATCACTTCATCTGCATTTTGGCACCGAGCTGCAGTAGAGTATTCACTGCTGTGTACTTCTGCAGTGCACTTCTTTAGAAAACAGCGTAATTAAACCGTGAAGATGGTCAAATTTCTAAAAGTGGCTCTAATTCTTTGTTGAGCAGCACAAACAAATGTAATATTAATTTTAGTTCTAGTTGAAATTTAAGCGTTAAGCTCACATTATTCTGGTACCTCGCTTTTTGTCAATTGCTTATGATGAGACAGCTTCTACCACTGCAATTACTGAAACATTATTGATGTCTGTATTGAAAGTATGTATTGTGGATGCTTTTCAACACTTAGCCCTGTTTACCTGCAGGAGTTCTGTTCACTGCCGCCACCAGCAGCAGCCAGTGGAATAGTGTCTGACAGCCTGTCACTCCCATCTTACAAAGAGTATCCTCGAAAAATAATTCATAAAAATCACCTAAACGGAAAAATACTATACAACTGGCATAACGATTTTTAACTTGGAAATATTGTTGCATCATTGGGGTTAATGCCATAAAATCACACTCCTAACTC
>MDSP01000238.1_pt1 | contig 12272 bp, 12 predicted proteins | sample 1005811 | NCBI WGS metagenome assembly MDSP01 (sample SAMN05526596, study PRJNA338239) | gut metagenome | isolation source: stomach gut content | host: Naso elegans | place: Saudi Arabia: Red Sea | collected 2011-04
GCAGGACTTTATATACACCACGGGATGATGTTATGAACACTTTGACAACTGCTATGGTTTAGCAAACACAGTTACAGCAGCTGTAGTAAATTCCAGAAAGTGGTGAGTCCCCTCCTCCTGACAGGCTTCCCTGTGATAGAGCTGATGCATGCCAACTGCATTGTTGTGTCTTTATTGTTCAAAAAAAAAGATGGAGAAAGCATTTTCAATGGACAGAAAAATTAGAAACCCCCCCGAGTGCAAGATGAATCATCACAAAATTAAAAACGCTTTCCGATCAAAGAAAAGGCCAGATTTTTATGTAAAAATATGGAGAAATTATTTCAACAAATATGTGGTTTATGGCCTGAGATATATGAAAAATCAACACATAAAGGGTTAAAGCTGGGAAAATGTTATTTTCATTTCATGGGGACTTTAGAAAAGAACAGGAATAGGAAAACTTAATTATCCACAGTGTGGAAATTTGCCTTTGACTCATCAGTGGAGACAAAAAAATAACCTCTAACTGATTGTCCTCACAGGTCAGTTCCTGCATGAGGAAGTGGGACTGGCAGAGCTTCCTGCACAGGGAGACACAAAGCCGTCATCCGTCCTGAAGGTGAAGGGCCGATCGGTGCCGGTGGTTCAGAAGAGCAGGAGGATCTACAGCGGCACTCAGAGCGTCGACTGCTGGTTCGCCCGCAACAACGCCGCCAAGCTCATAGACGGACAGTACGAGGACTATGTGATGTCACACATGTTTGACACGGGGGACTGGCAACATGGGACAAACAGAGCGTGAGAGCGCCCCTTATTAACACGTCACTCTGTATCCATATCACATCCCAACAGATTCAAAACGTTCCAAAGTGCTGAACTTTCACATTTCACTTTTTCTTTCCACCTGCAGGCTCTTTTGAATATATTTTTTTACTGTTTCTAATGAAGATTTAATGTTTTTATCATATTGTGTGCATTATTTTTTACAATAATTTTGTAATTGTAAATAAAACACTTAAACCCACATTTCGAGCTTGTTTATTTTTGACCTTTGCACTAATGTGGGAGCACATACGTGTGTTTTTCTCACACGTTTGCAAACACGTCTTAAACGTGGCAACAAGCTGAAGATCACACCTGGTCACTACAGAGGCCGAACTCACTAACTAACAGCTTGCTCCAGCGCCAATGACTAGATTCACACACAACATGCAAACACACACACACACGGCTCCACAGTCCTCCCTGTCATCAGCTGGAGGTCACAGGGCTGCTGGCCCCGCCCACACAGGTGTGCTCTGGCCAGGTCCCACTCAGGTTGTCTGTCATCGCTCTGCCTCGCCCCCGGCGGCCGCAAGGAATTCAACACCAAACACAGACTCATGTGTCAATCATCTTTATTCATAGCACAGATTAAAGAGATGCATTCGCTCAAAAGCACCGTCAGTTTACAGCCTGCAGGCTGCGCTGTGACATTTTATCCACAAGTTTATAAAAATAAAATACATAGAAGATACACTGGAATACAAAATAAAACATAACAGACGGAATGTGTCAAACTGTAGCCCTTCAGCTGTTGAAAAAATAATTTTTTCAATGATAAACAGCAGAATATGTAAAGAAAAACACATTAATCACAAACTAAATTCACACTGAATTCAAAGCTCATTTACCAGCTGCAGTTTACTTCCTTTATTCACTAAAACCTTCCGATTCCGAAGTTGATACCACAGATTGGACCACAATAACACAAAGTCAAATACACAGAAAATATCAACAGAATAAATAAAAGAAATGTGCCATAATTTGCCAAAGTTCATACACAGATACTGTATCATCCCACTGAGAGAATTACTGCGATGGACGTTTAGGGACATTTGCAGGGAGGAAAAATCAGAGATTTTCACAATAAAGTCATGATATTATGGAAAAAAAAAAAAAAAAGTTCCACAATCCAGAAAAAATTCTAAAATAAAAACAAAAGATTAATTTTGTGGGAAAAAATGGCCACAGTAATAACAATATAACAAAAAGGAGTTTGTTTTAAAAAAAAATATCGCTACAAAAAGATAAATTTATTCACAAACATCTTTAAAAATGAAAAGTTTGACACTATTGGAAACCTGCGTATATGTGTTTATGGTTAGCTTAGCTTAGCTTGGTTTAGCACAATGGCTGCAAACAGCACAGCCTGTCTGCATAAAATTACTTTTGAAAGTCTGAGAAGTCACATGAAACATGACTAATGAAACCCAACACGCTCTTTTTACGTGTTGATTTTTTATAAATTACACAAACGAGACATAATGTGCTATTTAACAAGCCTTAGAGATTCTACTAGATGGATTTTGTAACCTCTGAAGAGACTAGCTGGAAGTTTCCTCCTGTTTCAATGTTTATGCTAACCTGAGCTAAGCTAAGCTAATTAGCTGCTGGCTGTAGCTCCATGTTTACTGCACAGACATAAGGGAAATATAATTCTTTTCTTGCAACTCTCAGCAACAACGCAAAAAAGCATATTTCCAAATCTTGAACTAATTCTTGTTAATCTTGCTAACCTGAGGCAGGTGCAGGCGGCACAGCCCTGCACAGGAACATGAGCTCTCAAATCAGTATGCTTCTGCGACACAGTGAGAAAGTCCAGTATTTTTCTGAATATATGACTTTTTTTAACACCTAAACATACTGAGGAGAAGATCTGAGACATAGAGCATGTTACAGGGCATAACAGTGCACAGAGTTAGTGGATTGCTCATCGAACATATTGGTGCAAGTGAATTTTTTAAGTCAGTCTACATGATGGTCATAGTGAGCTGAAGGGTGAAAGCTGCTCCTGTGGACCAGTTCACATGTAACAGTCCAGTTCAAGGACACTGGTTTGACAGAGAAGGACACACTGACTGTTGCAGAAACCCGTGACTTCACAGCTACAGTCACATCAATGATGCTCAGCGGGGACCTGTTCCTTCATCCTTTCCCCTCCACTGGGATGTCTTGGTGAGTGTATTCATTTTCCGTCACTCTGCACATCTGGATGACCTGCTTTTTGTTTGCTCAATAGATGCCCTCGAAACACAAACCTCATACAGCCCAAACTGTTGCAGGGCCGGCAGCAGCACATCTACACCGCCGACACCACGAGTTAACTTCAAAACCAGGACAAGACGAAGTGACTGACTGTGCTGCATTGGGGATTTGGGGATTTTGTCACTGTGATGTGATGGGATGCGGCGTTGGGACAGCTTATCACAGCACACCAAAATTCACTGTTAAAATCACTGATTTAAGGCCATGGGGCGTAGAATCAGAAGGGATAATATACAGGTGATCATACATTCCTGCAGCATAAGAACTCACACACAATTATACAGCTGAATAGCACAAGTGACACACAGAAGCTGATTGATTAAAGGATTAACGACCTGGTTTACATTGAAATAAAACAGCTGCAGACACGTTTCCAGGTGAGACAGAAAGAAACTACTAGAATGAATTAAAGAAAAGAACCTACTTCTTCTCTCAGGCCACCTCAGCCTCTCTGTGTCATTCTCCAATGTCAACTCCGGCCTGCCTTTCTCTCCTCCTCTTGCAGTTTCGCCTATCGCAATTTTAGGCTTTCAAGGCTCCAGCCAGCTACACACACACAAGGATAGATTGTATCCTTGTTGTGTCCATCTGAAATGTAAAATGCGCACCGCTAATGCTGAGCCCGGCGTGGTGAGGGCGCAAAACTGGCGCTGCGACAGCGCATCCTTACCTTCACCTGGATTCTGGGATAGCGCGGTGCAGGATGTTTTTGAGTTTGTCTTTGCCGAGGGCGAAGAGCTCGAATATCAATATTCTCGACCTGAGCGCAGGCTGGAGGGCGAAGTATGGGTTTTCTGTGGTAGCGCCTATCAAAATGATAAGCCCCGACTCCAGCGCCTCCAAAAAGGCGTCTTGTTTGGGGCGGTTTAGTCTGTGTATCTCGTCTATGAACAGCACCGTCTGTCTTTCCGTCACAGCCGCAGCCGCGAAGATTTTTTTGATGTCGTCGCTGCTGAGCGTCAATGCATTCACAGATACAAAATCCGCGTCTATGCCGTCCGCTATAATCCTAGCCAGAGCCGTCTTGCCCGAAGCCGGAGGCCCGTAGAACACCATAGACTGCACAACTCTCTGCGATACCATCATATTGACGGGCTTGCCGGGAGCTACCAGGTGGGGCTGACCTTCGTAGGTCTCAAAACTGCGCGGAGCAGAACGTCGCGCCAAAGGCGCTCGGCTGTCAAACATTTATCTGCTCGTCGAAGATTTTTTGTTTGTAGGCGGCGTCTTTGCTCCAAGCATTGAAGTAGTGCATCGCGAAAACCACAGGCGCGTGTTTGTATAGTTCTTTCCAGATTAGTATCATCATATCGCGTATCTCCCACTGCGCGTGGACAGACACCCTCACGTCTATAATGTGCAGCCACTCGCGGAAGTTGGCGGTGACGATGATTTTGGTGGAGGCGGCGTTGGGGAGGAGGAATCTCGCGTCTTCTTTTTTTATGCCTAATGCCACCAGCTCTAAATATTTTTCGTTTAGAAGTTTCATTGTGTCTTTATAAATCTTGTCAGCCTCTGCAGACTCTGATATACTAGGCGGAGTAACGTAATCGAAGTCGCCTTCGTTGACGTATCTCTGCGACCTCTGCGAAAAGGACGCCATTCTGTGGCGGACAAGCTGGTGCGACGCCGCCCTGCTGATACCGTCTATCTCAAAACTCGCCGAACTATGCTCGAAAATAGAACCGTGTCCGGATTTGAGGAGGGTGGGCAGAAGTTTTTCTCGGCTGGTGTCTGTGGCTTTGGAATTGGAGTCGTAGCAGACTCTAGCCCCGTATTCGCAGCTGCCTTCAGCGTCCGGTGATATAAAGATGAGTTTGATATTCATAGAATGTCGCTCCTGTGGATTTTTGTAATTTTTTTTATTTTACGATTTTATTAATTAATTTTATTATAGCACTTTATAAGTTTAAATGCTATTTTTGGGCTTTGAAGGATTTTTGCAAAATTAATTGCGATTAGTGTTTATTTTTCGTAAAATATGATATATAATATAGTTTGAAAAAAATCTTTTTACAAAATCTTTTTACAAAATCTGTAAAAAAAATTATTTTACAAAATATATTTTTACGGCAAGACTTTGCAGGGCAAGGCGTTGCCATAACGATTGTGTAATAAGATTTTATCACAAGGTTTGTGCCGTAACGCTTTGCGGGGCAAGAGTTTGCCATAACGATTGTGTAATAAGATTTTGCGGGGCAAGGTTTGTGTGGCAAGATTTTGCCTTGTGTTTATTATAGAATAATTATTATGACCAGATTTTGTGAGACAAGATTTTATCACAAGGTTTGTGCCGTAAGGCTTTGCCATAACGATTGTGTAATAAGATTTTGCAGGGCGAAACTCGCGGGGCGAAAGTTTGTGTGGCAGTAGTTTACGGCAAGAGTTTGTCACAAGGTTTGTATGGCAAGACGTTGCCTTGTAGTTATTGGAATGGTTGTATATTTTTGGAAGGAGTATTTTGTGTTTATATACAAAATATTAGCTGTGCTTTTGACGGCGTCGCCTGTGACGATGTCTTCGGAGGCGTTTTATTTTCCTTATTCGTTTTTGGGCTTGACTCTGTTTTTTTTGACCAGTCTCTTTACGCGTAAGGCTTTTTTCCCGGCTCTGGACTGCGTGTTTTGGTTTTTCGCGATTGTGTTTATATTTACAAGGCAGGAGCTGGCTTATAATTTTTTGATTTATTTGTTTGTGCTGTATCAATATATAAATCTCTATGTGATTTCTCATCAGCGGTTTTTGGCTGTGGGTATAGCCGCTAGTTTTGCAGCTATGGCTTTTCCGATAATCAGCCCCGTCAATATTGCCCTGCTGGCTGTCTTTATGGCTGTCTTGAAACGCGGGGCAAAACGAAAAATCACCGCCGAACCTATAGAGCGTTATCTTTATGATTTGATTATACCGAATCACGACGATACGCCTCAAATAGATAATGACGAAATAATACCTCATAAAGATGAACAAAAGGAGACGGATTATGTTATCCCTTCTACTCAAGAAGATTAGAAAAACTACAGCCTCTATGCTGCTGATTATGATGATGAATTTTACGCCCGCTTATGCTTTTCACTCGCAGTTTATTCTGCCTGCCAATGATATGGAGGCGGCGTTTTTGAAATCTTATATGCAGACAGGCGACGTCGAAGCCGCGCTCATCGCCAGCGGGATAGCGCCTCAAAATTACAAAAAATACGAGTCCGATTTTGCAAAGTGGAAGCGGGATATTCAGAACTCACTGCCTCACAACGCCTCTCAGGAGCAAATAGCAAGGCAGATAGGTTATTATCTGCACGACAATGTGTACAGCTCTTACAGGCTCTCCGCCACCACGCTCAAGGATGTCTTCGAGACGGGGCATTTTAATTGTCTGTCCGCGACCATAATAATGATGATAATGCTCAGAGCTTTCGGGATAAGCACCGAAGCCATAGTCCTGCCCACCCACGTCTACACCTCCGCCGTACTCGACGGAAAAAAAGTGGAAATAGAAAACACCATGCGCGAGGGGCTGGCAATATCTCAAGACCCCGAAGTGCAAAGGCAGTTTAACAGATTGACGGGATTCGATTATCGGAGCGCCGGAGCTGTGAAAACAGAAATCAGCTGGGTGGAAAGTTTGGGCTTGTTGTACTCGAACAGGTCGTATTTTGATGCGCAGAGACAGAATCACACTGATGCTTTTCAGAATATGATGAAGGCGCAGGTCTTTCTGCATTCCGCGCCCAGCGAACAACGAAATCTCATAGCGGGTTATCTCAATAAATCTTATTATACTTACAAAAGGTCGAGAGCCTCTCTGCAGGATTATCTCCGCACCCTCTCCATACTAGAAGAAGGCATAAAAAGATTCCCCAATTACGCCACCTTGAAAGGCAATTATCTCAAAGGTGTAGACCTCATCATGGACAGGATGATTAAGGCTGATGCGTCGAAGGAGGATTTGGATTATATAGTCAAAAATTCCGGTTCTTATTTGTCTGCTAACGATTACAACAAACTGCAGAAAAGTTATTATGTCAGGATGTCTCTCCATCATATGCGTACAAATAAAAACTTCGATGAGGCGCAGCATTATATCAAAGGATTTTGGGAGTATGATTCCAGAGACAAGGACGCTCACAGCCTCATTCAAGAGTACACCCACACCCTCGTCAAAAACGACCTCACTCAAGCAAGAAGGCTCAATATGAATCCGCAAATCTTAAGGGTGATAGGCGAGTTCCCGAGAAATCTCACCGAAGAATCGCTGGCTTGTTATTATTCCGGGATAGCTAAGAATAATTATGACAGGGGCAATTACGACAACGCCGTCGCCACAATGAAAAACGCAAAACTCAATATAGGCGAACATTATCTGGTCGTGCAGAACGGTTTTGCTTATTCTGTTAATTCCGCACAGATGATGATAGACAAGCAGGAGTTTGACAGAGCTATTGATTTTTACAAAGAAGCTTTGTCTTTTAAAAACGACAGCAATGTTTTGAACAACATAGGAATATTATATAATCAGGAAATATCCAAGCATCTCAATGCAAACAGACAGCATGAAGCTCAGAGATTGATAGCCGAGAGCCGGCGTATAGCGCCCAATCATCCAGCTCTAAGGCAGATATTCCAGCAGTACAGGCAATAAATATATAAGGAGCTTTTATGAAGTTTAAGGCTTTTATTTTTGATATGGACGGGACTCTGGTAGACTCCATTCAAGACCTCGCGGATGCGGTGAATTATTCTATGGAAAAGCAGGGTTTTGGTACTCTTTCTCTCGAAGAAATCAGGGTCAGGATAGGTCACGGCATAGACAGGCTGGTGATAGACTCCCTGCCCGAAAAGTACAGGGATAATAAAAAAATCGTCGCCAGAAGTCTTGAATATATGGCTAGGTTTTACTCGCAGAACTGGCGGAACAATACAAAATTATATCCAAATGTAGACAAACTGCTGGACAAGCTCGCCATAGCCGGTATCCCTTGCGCTATAGTCTCAAACAAGCCGCAGCCTTTTTTGGAGGAGATGGTGGAGTTTTTGCTGGGCAAGTGGGATTGGGTGGATGTTTGCGGAGGTAAAGAGGGCGTGCCTCTCAAGCCTAATCCGCAGTCCACGACAGACGTCTTAAAAAAGTTCGGGACTAATGACGCCGCCTTTGTAGGGGACGGCGACACCGATATAAAAACCGCCATAGCCGCCGGTATCACACCCATAGCCGCTCACTGGGGCTTTAGAACACACGATGAGCTGGAGCAGGCTGGAGCTGCGATTTTTATAGACGGAGCTTTGGATTTATTGGATTTTATCTAGCCGGGTTGCTTCGGGGGCTTCGGGGGCTTCACGGGGGGGCTTCGCTGATATTTGCGGTGAAAGATTTGGTGGGCTGGAGTTGTGGTGGAGGTGCTTCGCTAGGATATGCTTCGTTAGGATTTAGGACACTTTAATCGGCAGGGGGCTTTGTTGAGATTTGCGGTGAAAGATTTGGTAGCGGGCTTCGCTGGGACACGCTTTAATAAGCTGGATTATTTACGTTAGGATTTTGGAGCGGAGGAGTTTGCGGCGGGGGTGCTTTGCTGGGACACGCTTTAATAGTCGGGGTTGTATGATTGACCCGAGTTTGCGGCGGGGTTTTGTTGAGGTCGTTTATGGGGAGATGATTATTGCTGCAGCGTAGTTATCTGTGTGGGACACGCTGATTTGGATAGCGGGCGATGAGAGCGACTGCCATTTTGCCAGAGTTTTTCCGTGAAGCGTGATTTGGCGGTCGTTGTATTCTATCTCGTTAAATACTCCGAATCCGAAGGCTTTGTAGAATGCCTCTTTAGCGGCGAAACGGACTGCGTATCTTTGAAAGCGGTTTTTGGAGGAGTCTGCGTATTCTATCTCTGCAGGCGTGAAAACTCGAAGGAGCTGTTTTGGGGTTTTGGGTTCTATGAATTTTTTGATTTTTTTTATTTCTATGAGGTCTATTCCAAGCATTAGTTCCGCCGTATACCGCTTTAGGGCGGTTTTTTTGATTAATATATTATAGCATATTTTTTGAAAAACTGGTAATATTATTTATTGATTGAGTGCGGGATTGGCGGGGTTTTTGATTTCTTTACAGCCCACGCCGTCCAGCCTGAAGTATGAGGCGTTGCTCGTGATGCTGTTCATTACCAGCACCAGATGCCCGCGCAGTATCCAATACTGCTCCAAGCTGATATATGTGCTTTTTTCTTCGTCAATGGCTGTCAGCACGAAATGCCCTACGTTTTTTATGGAGACGTATTTTGCGTCGTCGGAGAATGTAGCTATGAAATCTATGTCCAAGCATCTGTATACAACAGTCCTGCCCGCGAAGAACTCCAGTACCAGCGGGGCTGCGTCTATATTTGCCATGACGGGAATCCTGTGGTATACAGGCACAAAAATCGCGTGGGCGTTCGCGGTGATTAGAATCATCAGCAGGAGCAATATTCCGTTGAAATTATTATCTGCCGAATGCATAGCCTACCGTGACCGTGATATTATACGCCATGTAGAAGCTTTGTTCTGAGCCTGTACCGAACCAGCCTCCGCTGTCCACGCTGCCGTTTTTGTATTCGGGGCTTACTCCGAATGCGAAGTCCAGCCTCTGTCTGAAACCCACCATCAGCCCTGTGTCAAACACATATTGCAAGCCTAGAGGCAATGTCGCCGACAGCAGGAATGCGTTGCCTAAGTCTACGTTGCCCGATAAATCATTAACGAGTATCTGCCCGCTGATACAACCTAGATTGATACCCAGCACGTCCACAAGCAGAGAGCCTTTATACAAAGGAACGCCTAAGGCAAATGTCGCACCCACATAAAAGTGCGTCGTCGTCATATGCCCTGTGGACTCCGAAATACCGTAGCCTGTGAAATTGGTGGTTGGGGAGAATGTCTGCCCGAAACTGAATCTGCCGTCTATAGCCAGAGACATACCCGAAAATGAATAATCTTCTATCAGGTACATATATCCCAGCTCGAAAGTATAGCCCCCTCCGAAAAGCCGGGGGGTGTAGCCGTCGTAGTCTGATTTGAAGAAGGATGCTCCGAAAGTACCGCCTGCATTCAATGTGAAGTGGTGTGTACCCGCAGGCATCTCCGCAAATACCAGCGTAGGAATCAGCAAGGTTAGGAATAGCATTAATTTTTTCATCATGGTGTTCCTTGTTGTTTTTATTTGTTTATTCATATTAAAATACTTTGTATACTTACATTAAGTATATATATAATATACTATATTATATCACGGTATCAAAATCAATCATAATCCGAAAGCATATCCCACGCTGAACATTATATTATATGCGATGTAGTCGTTTTGTTCTGAGCCTGTGCCGAAGTAGCTCCCGCTCGTAACCCCGCTGGAGCCTGTAGTTGGAGACTCTCCGAATGCGAAGTCTATTCTGTGTCTTATGCCCATAGCCAGACCCCAGTCGAAAATATAGTGCAGTCCTGCGGGCAGGTTGACGGAGAAGAGGAAGCTGTTGCCGAGAGACAGGTTTTTATCGCCGTATTGAAGAGCCGTTGTAATCCAGCCTATATTGAAGCCCAGTATATCCACGAAAAACAGCCCGTCGCCGGCTTTCAGACCGCCGGAATAGGTAGCGCCCGCGTACAGGAATATGCTTTTCAGGTAGCCGCTGTTGGTGGAGGTGGAGTCGGAATTGGTGAGGCAGGTGAAGGCGTCGAAGTTTTGCCCGAAGCCCAATCTGGCGTCTATCACGGAAATATAACGGCTGCCCGTTTTCCACAAATATCCCGCCTCGATATTGTAACCGCCTCCTGTAGGGTCTATCAGCTGGGACGCCAAGCCAAGCGTGTCTTTAGTCCAGCTCGTATCCAAGTTTACGAAACCTGTGTTGAAGTTTGCTCCCGCGCTGACGATGAAGTTGTGTTCTTTTGCGTTAGGGGCGGATGTGTCGGCGGCGTGGGATACCGCAGCAATTAAAATCATAGCTGTCAATAATTTATTCATAGGAATGCTCCTTTAATTTAATATAATTTTAGTCATATTAAATTAATACTATAGAGCGGTCTGCGAGTCAAGAAATTTGAGGAAATTATTTGCAGGGGCGGTGGTTAATCGCGGATTTATCTTTTGATGATGTACAGCAAGCCGAGAAAGGGGGGGAGGAGGCCTTTGCGGGGGTTTTGTTTTGGTTTTACGGGTAATTTATCACAATTATATACAAAACTCTCTATAAGCAATTAAAACCGCGTGGATTTGTTATATGTAATTGATAGAAATTAGAGTCCGTATGAGTAGCCTACGCTGATAGTGAGATTGTATGCGAGGTAGTCCGTCTGGTCTGCCGACGCTCCGAAGTAGCCGCCGCTGATTATGTTTTTGTCTTTGTATTGCGGGGCGGGCCCGTATGCGAAGTCCAGTTTGTGTCTGAAGCCCATAGCCAGTCCGTTGTCGAAGATGTACTGCTCATTGTTTGGTGCATTGACAATGTATATTTAAGAAAATACAACATGTCAGATTTGTCAAGGATACCTTTTAGTCTACAATATGTAATGTTTCCAAAATAAAATGGCTAAAAATGGCTATATAGTTTGTCAGTTTGCATTGCATAATCCCAAATTTCCAATAATGAATTTTGTATGGTGGGCATCTAAATAGATAGGGACTACCGGGATACCCCCATGTGTAAGTTTCAAATATTAAAAATATGAACTGTATCCTGCTTCTTACTTCTCACATTCAGACCATGATCAGTGCCCCTTCTCTGCAGCAGCCTCTCAACACCTATTCATGGTGGATCTATTCAGTTTCCCCATTATCATCCATGCACTGTGTCTGCGAGGCCTCTATTTTTTCCACTGAGGGATTTAGAGTAATCCTGACAGTTGCTCAGCTACAGGAGCTGTTTTCTCGCTGAGGCCAACGGCTGAAAGCGCCACTGTGAGTGATACTAACTGGCATCCATTGAAAGATGATGTGTGAGTATGTGTGTGCGTGTGTCTTTGTCTGTGTTCCAGTCAGTAAAGGATTTAGACAGCGGGTTGGCTGCAGCTGGCCCAAAAGAGAGATTATCAAATTAATTGAGTTATTTAGGCGAAACAAAAGGTGTGACAGTCCTATTGTGCTCCATTTAATTGTTCCAGTTGGATCATTTTAAGCTCAGGTGATTCTGCTTTTGTACTGAGCACATTATCTACACTGCGTGCTCCATTCAGCCACATTAACAGGCTGA
>MDSP01000239.1_pt1 | contig 12261 bp, 2 predicted proteins | sample 1005811 | NCBI WGS metagenome assembly MDSP01 (sample SAMN05526596, study PRJNA338239) | gut metagenome | isolation source: stomach gut content | host: Naso elegans | place: Saudi Arabia: Red Sea | collected 2011-04
TCAAATATGTAGTTGTTGTGGATACAAGAATGAGGAAGTGAAGGCATTGTCAGTAAGAGAATGGGAATGTCCAGAGTGTAAGGTTAATCATGATAGGGATTATAACGCAGCCGTGAATATATTAAGAGAAGGTTTAAGAATAGCCTAGAATAGATATAAGAACCGTAGGAACTACGGGGATAGCTTGGTTATGCTTAACTCAAAAGAGTTATCGACCAAGAACCCCGTCACTTTAGTGATGGGAGGTTCAGGGTAATAAAATAGAAGCAACTGAACTGCAAAGGTTAGCAACTTTTAAAGCGCAAAATCAAGGTATTCAATACTTAGATGGATTAGAATATGCTACTTCGTTAACTTCGCTTGACTTAAATTTAAATAACATTAGTAATATGAGGTTGCTAAACTCATTGAATAAATTGACTTACTTAAACTTAAGCAACAATAATATCAATGTGTTAGACCTAAGTGGATTTGGTGCGTTAGATGAAGTGGTGATTAGCGGAAATAACATTAAAAAAGTGATTTTATCAAATGCAAGAAACACATCTTCAATTACTTCTCTAGATTTATCTAATAACTTACTAGGGCAAGTCTTGACTGCTGATGACTTAGCGTTATTACAACTGGAATATACAGATGATGAAATAGCAGCTATGGATGTGGCAGATGTATTAAGTGGATTAGCTAGTTTTAGCAATTTACTTACGCTTAACTTAAGTAATAACCCAGATTTGGATACGTTAGAAGGAACACAATACTTAGGGAGCTTAATTGAGTTAGATATAACACAAACAGCGATTACACAAGTTACACCGATTGAAGAGTTAACTACGCTAGTTATTTTAAAGGCTGATGCTGACTTAGTTGTGACTGATGAGTTTTTGGAATCTTTAGTTACGTTAACGGAAAACAAAGATGAATCTGACGCTACGCTTAATTTAAAGGTGGATTATTCTAATACGGACTTAACTGAGACTGAAGTGGAAGAGGCGATTTTACAAGCACAGTTAGATGATAAAGTAAACGTAGGTACAGTAGATGATGAAGATAATGAAGATGAAGATGATGATGAAGTAGAAGAAGATAATGATGACGATGAGGAAACTTCAGGTCCTACAATAAATTATGACGGTAGCAACGCTTACACTGTATATAGAGGCAACTCATTTACGCTTGGGTCAGTTACATCGCCAGATGCAGCGAAAATAGATACTGTAATTACTTTAAACGGCAGTGTTGTGGAATCTGTAAATACTAATGTTTTAGGGACGTATACTATAACGTATACAGCAACTGGAGATGATGGGTCAACATCAACTTTAGTAATAACAATTACAGTTATAGAACAATCAACTTATTCATATAACTTAGACAACATTATTAATTTATCATATGCAACGGCATCAACAATATCATCTGGAACTGCTGACGACGATGAAGACGAAGATGATGATGAGGATGAAGACGAAGAAGATTATGTAGATGAAGATGATGACGATAATGAAACAATAGTAGATTTAACACCAATAACATCCACAAATATATCGCGCGTGTTTACGGATGTGCCACTAACAGCATGGTACTATAGCGACGTAGCAACCATATATACACAAGGATTAATGATGGGAGTGACTGACACTGCATTTGAGCCATCATCAACAGCGACAAGGGCGCAGCTAGCTACTATACTGCATAGGATGGCAGGTAATCCAAGAGTGATATTAACTAATGACTTTGTGGATGTGCCAAATGGAGCGTGGTATGAGTCGGCTGTAAACTGGGCTGTGTACGCAGGAATATACGCTGGATTTGAGGATGGAACATTTAAACCATCGGCGGATATTACTAGAGAGCAACTGGCAGTGGTAATGTATAACTACGCTAGTTACGAAGGTTTAGACGTTTCGCAAACTGCTTCGCTATATAGCTTTGTAGATTATAATAGCGTATCTAGCTGGGCTAAACCAGCTGTGGAATGGGCAGTGGCAAATAACATAATTGGTGGAAAGACTGGAGCATTGCTGGACCCTAAAGGTACAGCTACTAGAGCTGAGATTGCAGCGATTATCAATAGATTTATAAATTACGCACAATAATTTTGGGGCTACTTAGGTGGCCCTTTTTTTGTTGGCTTATTTTTGGGGGCTTAAATAATGTTTGGCTTAAATAAGATTTTGTTCAAACGAGGTTTAGTTTAAACGAGATTTTGTTTAAATTACGGACAAATTGGGTTAACAATTTATTCTATTTTTTTTTGCGAAAACCAACAAATGCGCGTGTTGTGTCGGAAAAAAGTCAAATTATCTGTATAGGTAATTTAAACTAATATTTATAGGTCTATATGTCCATTTTGTTGAATTTAAATATAACTATTGACTTTTGCACAAAAAATGGTAATATAATATGTATAATTATCTAGGCATAGGACATATACGTCCGTTGTCTTTTTATCTTTTGTTTAATATGAAAGGAGATTTTATTGTGAATCCAAGATTACGTAAAGAATTAGCTAAATTGATGTCTGTAAGTATGATGTTAGGTTCTTTTGTACCTGTGTACGGCTACACAAGTTCTACAGCACCGGGGGTAATTCGCTCAACTTCAGCAACGTCGGCAACTACTACTAGTGCGATTGGTATTGAAGATGACTTAAACAACTGGTCAGACGTTAATAATATAGTGCAACATCCATCTGTTGATGGCTCGGCTTATACTCACTACGTTGTAAAAACAACTTCAGGAGCTATACTTACTTCTTACGAACTCGCGCCTGCTATTAGCGCTGATAATATTACCGTTGCATATTCTATGATGTCAGATAGCACTACTAATGTGGGTGGTATTAGGCTTTATAATGATGATACGGTGCTAGGTGAGGTGGAGTTTTCTGGTGCTGACTTTAATGCGAACCAGTGGATGGATGTGGAGCTTGTTTACACTACGGATAATGATGATAACGTAGTTATTGATATGTTTGTGGATGGTACTGCTGTTAGTACTACATATGGCGCTAGTGATGTTATTCTGGTAGCTAATAAAATTGAATTCTTTAATAGTCCTAGCACTAGTGGCGCTTTTTATTATGATAAGGTAAGTGTTTCTGGTAGCGATAATGAGCTAAGTGTTGCAAGTACTACAGATTCTACAGTTGTTTATTTGGAAGAAGAAGAAGGTTGGAGTAGTGCGAGTGATATTACGGAAGTTGATGGGGATAAAATTTTAACTATTCCTGGTGTTGCGAGTTCTAGTTCAAATAATATATTTGATGTAAGTGGGTTAACTAATAGCACCGAAGTAACGGTTGCATTTGATATGACACTTAATAGCGATGAAGCTACCGGAAGCGAGTGTTTCCAAGCGGGGATTAGAGTTTTAACAGGTGGAAATACTAATAGCACTAACGAAGTAAGTAATTTTAAAATAGACTCATCAGGTGATAATCATAGAATTAGATATAGAAATGAAAATAAAGGTTATGATACTTTAACACAGAATTTAGAGTTAGATACTTCGTATTCAGTTAAGCTAGTTTATACTATTGTTAATGATGAGATGGTAACTGATGTTTATTTAGATGAGACTCAAATTGGCAGTTTGGTAGGTGCTAATTATAATGGTGAGACTGTAGCAACAGTTGTTGATGGGTTGCTAAATATGGATTTTATTAACTTCTATTCAGATAGTAGTTCCACAAGTGCGATCTCTATTAATAACGTTACAGTTGAAGATACAAGTTCTGAGGAAGGCGAAGGTTCTGGAGATGATGATACTACTACGGAGCCTGAAGTTAGTACAGGCGGATTTTTTGAAGAAGATTCAGCATCTAATTGGGCAGCAAGTAATTCTAATTCAGAAATAATTCTACATCCATTTACTCAAGAAGGTTACGTTGCAAAAATTACTGGAGGCGACGGTACTTCTGGCAATATTAGATATAATGGCATGGGGACTGTTTCTGGCGAAACTATTACTATGAGCTTTAAAGTTTTGGGTGAAGACCTTAGTAACTTTGCTGGCGGTATTAAACTTTTTGAAGGTGGCACTAGTAGCACTAATGAAATTAATCGTATAAAATTCGATGGTGGTAGAGTTAGATATCGTGACCCTTCTGGTGATACTAAAACTATAGTTGATACTGCTGATGGTATGCAAGATGGATTGTGGTATGATTTGTCTTTTGTATATTATATTGCTGAGGATGGCGAGACTGTTTTGTTTGATACTTACTTCTGTGGTGAGTTAGCTGGTACTGGTATTGAAGGGCAAATTTTCGCTGATGCAAATCCTATCCAAGATGGGGAGCTTCATATGTCATCGTTTGTTCTATTTACTGACTCAGCATCTCTTGGTACAGTTTATTTGGATGAAATTATGGTTCAATCAGGAACTCATATTCCAGAAGGTCCTATTTCTCCTGTTTCACCATATAACTACTTAGAAGAATCTGCTGAAAACTGGACTTTAGCAGATTCTAGCGAGCTAGCGGTTAGTCCTTTTAGAGATATGGAAGATGACATTGTTTTATATGCTGGAAAATATAACAATACCTACACAGAGTCTTTTAGTGCTACTGACGCAATTACTATTAACTTTGATGTAGTTTCTGCTGCAACTGAAACTGTAAGTGGCATTGTTACTAATAAAGTTTCTGGCGACGTTATTCTAAATGATGGGACTAATGATATTTTTACATTAACTTTTGATGGTGAAGAGCTTAAAGCTGGTGCGCAAACTTTAGCTACTGGTATTGATGCATTTTACTGGAATGATATTAGTATCGTGTTAAAAGAGTCTGGCGCAGACGTTTACTTAAATGGTGACAGAGTCGGTAATAACTTACCTACTTCGGCTACTTCTGTAGGTTTTGAGACTATTAATTTTAAATCGTCTAATTCTTACGAGTCTGATTTTATCTTTAATGATATAACAGTTAGAACTACTGAGGTTATCCCATCTGCTGGAGAGCCAGTTAAAGCTTATTACCCAAATCAAGAAACTGATAAACCTGATATTTCGCACTATCTAAAAACTATAGAAGCTATGGGCACTCTTGATGCTGCTTATCCGGAGCCTAATATATATAACTCTGGTTTGGATGGATATGAAATTGTGGGGCCTGAAGTTGTTGCTGGGGCTACGACTCATAATGTTCAAGATGCTTTAGTTGCAGCAGGAGTTGCTGATGGTGAAGATGTTACAGACGTTGTACAATCTTTAATTGATAAAGCTGAATATGGTGATACTGTATACTTCCCACAAGGTACTTATAACTTTATTACTACTGCGACTAATGCAATTACTTTAAAAGATGGAGTAAGTTTAATTGGAGCTGGCGAAGATAAATCAATATTAAAAATTAGCAACACTAGCTCTGCTACTAGTGCATACTTTATTCGTGGAACTGGAGTAACTAACTTAGCTATTAAAGATTTGACGCTAACATCAGCTTATTACGGTGATTATTCTGATTCATCTGTTTATGCTCAGCTTGGTACTAATACTACTAGAGAGGGCAATATGTCGCATGGTATTTACCTAGATAGAAATACATCGACTGGCCAGCCATGTCAGTATATAGAAATTGAAAATGTTACGGTTGAGATATTTAAAACAATGGCGATTGCTCTTAGAAACACTCAAGATGTGAGAGTTAAAGGTTGTACAGTTCAATACCCTACTGATGTAGCAGGTGGAGGAGCTGGATATGGAGTTACTGTTCAGGGGACTGCTAATACTGATAACTGGGGTCAACCTTATGACTCTATGAATAATATTGTGGAGGATTGTACTCTAATTGGACTTAGACATGGTATTTTACTTCAATATTATACTCACAATAACTTAGTTATCAACAATAAGCTTGTTGGTATGGGCTATGGTGCTATCGATTTACATGGTGAAGATGAATACTTAAATGAGATTGCTTTTAACTACATTGCTGATACTCACTGGGGCGGCGGTATAGAGCTTGGTAACTCGGGTGCTGGTCATGACTTAGCTGGACCTCTTAACTTCGTTCATAATAACACTGTTGATGGTGGTCTTAGAGGTATTGATATTGAGTTTGGAACACCTGATACTATTGTACAAAACAATACCGTAAAAAATATCTCTAATACTAATAATACTAGCTCTAGTAACGGAGCTGCTATAAGAATTAGAAATGCAGAGAGAACTTCTGTTAGCGGTAATACTTTTACTGATAATGTAACTGGAATACTATTTGATACTGACAGCGGATATAGCTGGGGTGACTTATCTGACTGGGGTGCAGGAACGCCGTTCCAATCTGATGTATTTGATAATACTGTTTCAGGCAATGGTACAGATTATATCTTAACAGCAGGTAACGACAATACAGTTTTAGGGCAACCTGCTGATGGTATTATAGTAGTAGAGAAAAGCGCTAATGCGCATCTTGTAGCTTTAGAACCTGCTGAGGCTGAGTTTACTACTGCATTTATCCCTTATATTACAGACTATACTATTTTTGTGCCAGGTAATGAATTAACGTTAACACCACATGCATCTGCAAGTAACGTTGGCAAAATCGTGATTAATGGTACTGAAGTTCCAAACGGCGAGTCAATTACTCTAACTGATACTAAAGTTGTTGACATCGAAGTAACTTCAGAAGATGACGCTAACACTATGACTTATTCTATAGCGGCAACATATGCAGCAGGTGATGATTACGTTCCAGTACAAAACGTACAATTACAAGGCTCTGAACCTACTATACCGAATAATGATAGTTACCAATTAGAAGTATCAGTGCTACCTACTAACGCAACTAATCAAAAACTTATTTGGGAAATTATTAGTGGTAATGATATTATGTCAATTGACCAAAATGGTTTATTAACACCTTTAACAGGAGCGGGAGATGTTGTAGTTAGAGCTACTAGCGATGAGTCTGAAAGCATGTATGCTGAGTTTACTGTTACTGTAATAGAAGCGCCTACATTACCTGACCATTATGATGAAACTGCTGAGCAACTTAGCGTAGTAGCAGTTACTGATAGTGGCAATGATGGTAACGCTCCTGAGAATATTTTTGATGGTGATTTAACTACTCGTTGGTCTAATAGCGAAAAACCAGGCTACGTAGCACTTGAATTAGCTGGCAGCGCTGAAATTACGCACGTTAAAGTTGCTTGGAATAGCGGAAATACACGTAAATCATACTTCAATATTTATGTGACTGATACTGCTCCAGATATTGCTAGCGCTGATAATGTGGATACATCAAATTGGAACCTAGTTTACACTGATGAAACTGATGGCCATGCAACTAGCTCGGGCTTAATGACTCTTCCTGAAGCATGTGTATTTGATGAACCTATCGAAGGTAAATATGTAATATATGAAGGCTGGGGTAATGAAAATAATGACTGGAACTCAGTTTTAGAAATTGAAGTTTATGGTCATGACGGCGAAACTACAACGCCAACGCCAGATGAAGACAAAGATGATGATGCACAACAAGAAAATGAGATAATCTACTCTACTACTTTTGATACGCTAGACTCTAGCTGGACTACTCAAAATACAAGTTATGATAATGTATCAGCACAAGCAGTTGATGGAGCATTACAAATTGTGGATGAAAACGATGAGCAACAAGTTAAAGCATTTGTAACTTTTGATGCACAAACTGAGCCAGTAACTATTCAGTATGACTTTAGAATAGATACTAACGAATATGCAACTACACTAACTAGCGCATTTGGAAAAAGCTCTATTACATCATCTAGCAACGAAGCATTAAGATTTACAACTACAGGAAGTACAGCAGGAGAGCAAGAATTCCGTTATACAAATGGTGTGGATGATTCTGGAGCAACTATTAATGCGGTTATTGACGGTGCAATCGAAATAGACAAATGGTATAATATTGCGTTTACAACCGACCCAACAACTGGCAAAACTGTTATTTATATCGATGGTACACAAGTGGCTGTAAGTGAGTCATATTACAAAGATGGTATAGATGAGATTACTAATTATATATTCCAGACTGGCGGAAGTGCATTTGCGGCATACTCAGTGGATAACTTTATCGTATACACAGGCGAGTTTAATGCAGAAATTTGGGATAATGTAGAGGAAGAGGAAGAAGAAGATACTTCTCACCCAGGATTAATTAAACCATCTGATGTGTTAACTTTAGATGACTGGAAGTTGCAACTGCCTATCGTATCGGGAACAGGAATTCTTGAAATCCAAAAAGACAGCCTAGATGGATATTCTCACAAAGATTACTTCTACTATGATGAGGAGATTGAAGGAGTAGTATTCTACTGTCCTGTGGATGGTGGCAAAACAGCTAATACTGTATATTCTAGAACTGAGCTACGTGAAATGATTGGTACTTCTACAGCAGATAACTGGGACTTTGCAGGAACGCATATCTTAAATACGTCACAAAAAGTAACTGAAGTTCCATCAAACGGTAATGTTGTAACATCACAAATTCACTCTATCTATCCAGATGGTAGCAATGGTCCAGCATTAATTAAAGTTCAATATGAAGGTAATGATGAGCGTATTTTAGTTATGTTTAAATCTAGCACAGATGATACTGCTGCTGATGTTAAAATGTACGTTAATGATATTAAACTAGACCAAGTATTTGATACTGAAATTAAACTTATCGATGGATACGGTTATGTAACAGTTACTTCTGAAGGCGTAACAACAGAATTGTCATATGACTTTATGGGAATTGACCCTACATGGGATGATAAATACAATAACTACTTTAAAGCGGGTAACTACATTCAAGACAGCGTGCAAGATGACCCAGATGGTCCAACTGAAGGCGCTACTGTTATTATGTATAGCTTAGAAACTTACCATTCTGATGAAGTAGAAGATGTGAAAATCGAAAGTTTAGACTTTGTACGCTCTGAAATTGAGTTAGCGCTAGGAGACACTACTACGTTACAGCCAGTATTTACACCTGTTGATACGTATAATAAAAAGTTAACGTACACAGTAACAGAAGGTGCAGAAAACGTAGCAGTTGGTAGCGACGGAACTATATTGGGACTAAACAAAGGTGAAGCTACTATTTTAGCGACAAGCCAAAGCGATGGGTCTGTGACGGCAGAAATTAAAGTAACAGTAGTAGATGAGGCTGAAGAAGTGGAAGCTGAATTAATAGCATCATGGGACTTTAGCAAAGCTTTATCTGAATACAACGACTTAACGATTTCGGTACCAGATAGCGGAGCTACTGTGGAAATAGTGGATGGTTACTTACAAGTAATTGATGATACTTTACTTGCATCAACATCAGCACTAGCAAGCTTCCCTGAGCAAACTGGAACAACTACAATTTCGTATAAAATAAGACTTGATGAGAATAGAGTTAAAGATGCAGACTCTAATAAACCGCTAAGCTCTGTGATATACGTTGATGTGGCGCATAATGAAAATATGTCTAGCTCTGTAACGCGTGTTAGAAATACGGGTGATTACAATACTGAGACTGAAGGATTAGACAATCAAAGATGGCAAGTTACTAATAACTATTCTGACGTTGATATGAATGAAGATGCGGCGGTTGTAACTAATGATTGGCAAGAATTTACGATTATTACAACACCGAACAACGGAACTGGATTAGCAAATACTACAGACGTTTATATAGATGGTGTTATGGTTGGGTATCAATTGACTGATAACAACGTGGCTGATTCTATTAATAGAGTGAGATTTATGACTGGTACTAAGGACTTAATAGACTTTAGCCTAGATGATGTAAAAGTGTATTCTGGAGCTAAATTGCCTGATAATATTACTAATGCAGCACCAACACAAGTAACTGTGACAGCAGAAACTGAGGAGCTAGTAGTGGGCGATACACTTCAATTGATTGTAGCAGTTTTACCTGCAGACGCTAGCCCAGATGTAACTTATGAAGTTATTGATGGTGACGCTGTAGTGGGAGTAAGTAAAAATGGTCTTGTAATAGCAAAAGCAGAAGGAACTGCAACTATTCGAGTAGCAACTAAAGCTGACGAAAGTGTTTACTTTGACTTTGTTATAACAGTAACTGCTGATAGCACTGATGAAGGCGACGGCGACGGAAACGAAGGCGGCGGCAATGAAGGTGGCGGCGATGGAAACGAAGGTGGCGGCAACGAAGGTGGCGGCGATGGAAACGAAGGCGACGATGAAGACGATGAAGACGACGAAGACGGCGACGATGAAGACGATGAAGACGGCGGTAACGAAGGCGGCGGTAATGAAGGCGATGGCGACGATGAAGACGACGAAGACGATGAAGACGACGGCGATGAAGACGGCGGTAACGAAGGCGGCGGCAATGAAGGCGATGGCGACGATGAAGACGACGAAGACGGCGGTAACGAAGGCGGCGGCAATGAAGGCGATGGCGACGATGAAGACGACGAAGACGACGAAGACGATGAAGACGATGAAGACGACGGCAATGAAGGCGGCGACGATGAAGACGAAGACGACGAAGACGACGCGGATGAAGACGACGAAGACAGCAGTTCTGATATAGTAGTAGAAGATGAAGTTAACGATTATATCGAAAGCTTAACTGATGCTGAATTAGACGAATACATTGAAGAATTTGACGTTGTAGTAGGCGAAACTATGACAGATATACTTGATAATGTAGGGGTTGATGAAACTGATGTTAACGCATTTACAGAAATACTAAACCAAACACTTTCTATATTAGAAGCGCTTCAAAACCTTGTTACAGAGATATTTGCTAACATCCCAACACTAGCAAATTCTGATGTAAAAGAAACTAAAATCGATCCAGACACAGCTAAATTCGGTGAGCGTAAAGGGAACAAAATCCAATATACGTTCTATGTAACAGTAGAATACACTGTAAATGTAAATAGCAGAACTAACGAAACAGCTACAATGGAAATCGGTCCATTTTCAACTTGGGTATCAGTAGATAACACAGCACCTACGTTTAGCGAACAACATGAAGATACGTATTCAATTTTGGTAGGCGATAGCTTTACTCTACCAGTAGTTACTGCGACTGATGCATCTGGTGATGATGTAGAAGTAACTAGCGAAATTACACGTAATGGAACAGTTGTAGATAGCATAGACACTAATACAGCAGGCACTTATATAGTAACTTATACAGCAACTGACGCGGATGGAAATACTGCTGAAATGACTATTACAGTAAGAGTTCTACTTGATGGCAGTATTACTGGTGATTACAATATACCAACATTTAGCTACCCTGATTTAAGTAATAGCAATACTATTGATGATGAAGATGACTCTGATGAAGATGAAGACTCTGATGAAGATGAAGACTCTGATGAAGATGATGACTCAGAAGATTTAGAAGAAAATGAAGACGACGTAGATTATGTATCATTAATTAACGTAGAAGAAATATTTACCGATATAAACAAATCAGCTTGGTACTACTCTGATATTGCTTATGTATATTCTCTAGGGTTAATTAAAGGTGTGACTGAAACTGAGTACGAACCAAGCTCTTATGCAACTCGCGCTCAGCTTGCTACTATACTAAACCGCATAGCTGGCAATGTAACAGTTACATCGGGCAACGAATTTACAGACGTAGTAGCAGGAGCATGGTATGAATCAGCGATTAACTGGGCTGTGGCGACTGGGGTTTACAACGGTTATGAGGATGGTACGTTTAGACCAAGCGAAAGCATTACTAGAGAACAGCTGGCTGTGATTATGTTTAACTTTGCAAATTCACAAGGGTATACAACAGCAGCAAACGCATCATTAAATGGATTTACGGATTCAAATGAAGTTGCATCTTGGGCTACAACAGCAGTGCAGTGGACTGTGGCAAATGGAATAATAGGTGGTAAAGACAACAATAGACTTGACCCTAAAGGCGAGGCTACTAGAGCAGAAATTGCAGCTATTATCACTAGATTTTTAAAATTATATAAATAAAAATGAGAGGGGACTTCGGTCTCCTTTTTTTTGTGCAACCTTAGAATTACCAAGCGTTTAGGGCTATATGAAAAAATAATATAAAATATTTCTAAGAATATGTTTATAACTGTGAATAACTGGTTATAATCTAGCTAATTAGAGTAATAACGACTCGAAAAAATAATTTTAATTTAAGAATCCAATAATAAAAACTAATACCGTAGAAAGGAAGATTGTTATGCATTATAGACGTACTAATAATACTGCTGCTGCCAGAAACATAATCATTGTTGGTGTAGTATTTAACCTAATAATGGC
>MDSP01000240.1_pt1 | contig 12204 bp, 9 predicted proteins | sample 1005811 | NCBI WGS metagenome assembly MDSP01 (sample SAMN05526596, study PRJNA338239) | gut metagenome | isolation source: stomach gut content | host: Naso elegans | place: Saudi Arabia: Red Sea | collected 2011-04
ATCTACTCAGAGGAGTCCTGATGTCTAAAAACAATGAGATGAACTTTGTCCCACCCTCTTGATGAAAAGTTCGCTGCAGTCATAGTGAGGTTGGGCCACCCATGTAGGGCAGTAAAGACGGTGCAAGAGTGACTAAAAGAACATATGTGGAAGTTTTCTCTGCTTTGTGGAAACTTCATTTGGCTTGTGTCAGCCAATAAAGTAGTAGGTATTGTATATTATTCAGGATAATTAAATGATTTTTCTAGATAATAGACAATGGAATCAGAATCATAAGAGAGTAGTAAGATTGGATGGAGTAACACTGGATGATTTGCAATGAATCTGAACTTTTAGTGGTATTCATCTGAGACTGCTGAGTCTCAAAATATGCATGTTTTTACCTTTCATTCTCCACCAAGATTTAAAGGACCATACCAGTCTTTTTTTGACTTCTCACCATTAGCAGAGATTGCCCCTTTCTTCTGCAAATAATGTAAAGATTTTACCATGCGTATTCTTTAGTAGATCTTAGACTGCATTTTTAAACCCCATTTACTGCCATCCGTGTTAAAATAAAGTGTAGAAACACTATAGAACATGTGAAAGTTGCTAGGTATAGGTAATTCCCCCTTCTAAAGAAAAAGTATATGTTTGTTTGGTCAAAAAGGGAGTCAAGGAAGGTAGCTGAGAGCCAGTGAGACAAAGTTATTCCGCCTGGAAAAATAGTTCTCTACAAATGCTGCCTTCCTAGCTCGAATATTAGCATGAAGAATGATTTTGACACAGACGTTTTTAAACTAATATTGTCACACATTTTCAGGTACCTCCTGTAACATTTGTATTGAATACGGCCAAAATGTCAACAAACACGATGACTTAGAGACAAAGCCATTTTGTGAAAAGTGTGCAGGGTTTATGTTGCCTGTGTGGTCGATATTGACAAAGGACAATAACATGTAGTAACACTGGTGTAGTCCTTTAAAAGGAGCATACATATATGTCACAGTGTTTTCCATTAGAAATGTAACTGGAAAACAAACAATACTTGATGTGTTTGTGATGATAGCAGCCCTGCTTTTTGATTAAAATCGCAGACTTGACAGCTAAATTTGAGCCAGTGTTGTTAGACGCAGGGATTTTAGTGATGAATTGCAGAAATTGAGATAAGTGCTTTAGTTGTTCTCACTCAGAATGTTTCACTACTGTAAAAGAGCCAACATGCACAATTCAGCAGCACCCCCTTCCTCAATTCTATCAAACATTCCCCCACCTCCCCAAACTTCCTTAGCCTACATCTAGAGAATACATCCACCTCAATTACCACAGAAGAGTAATTAGCCAAAAAACAGAGTGTGTGCGTGCATCCGCGTTCGGGGAGGTATTCATGCAGCACGAACAGATTAATTAGGACATTTAACTTCATTTCTAATATAACAAAATTAATCCCATAAAATTTGAGGGATCTCGGAGGAGGTGCCTGTCAGCATCTCCAGAAGGTCCAGAAGGTCCAGAAGGTCCAGAAGGTATCCAAGGTGCAACAGGTGCTACAGGTGCTACAGGTGCAACAGGCGCAACAGGAGCAACAGGCGCAACAGGAGCAACAGGTCCAATGGGACCAATGGGCCCTCAAGGTCCAGAAGGTATCCAAGGCATCCAAGGTGAACCAGGCGAAACAGGAGCAACAGGTGCAACAGGTCCAATGGGACCAATGGGTCCTCAAGGTCCAGAAGGTATCCAAGGTATCCAAGGTGAACCAGGCGAAACAGGAGCAACAGGAGCAACAGGTCCAATGGGACCAATGGGTCCTCAAGGTCCAGAAGGTATCCAAGGTATCCAAGGTGAACCAGGCGAAACAGGAGCAACAGGAGCAACAGGTCCAATGGGACCAATGGGTCCTCAAGGTCCAGAAGGTATCCAAGGTATCCAAGGTGAACCAGGTGAACCAGGTGCAACAGGCGCAACAGGAGCAACAGGTCCAATGGGACCAATGGGTCCAGAAGGTCCAGAAGGTCCTCAAGGTATCCAAGGTGAACAAGGTCCAGCAGGTGAATCGGTAACAGGCGCTGATGCAGCATATTTACCATTAGTTCATGAGCTATTAAATGCAGTTGCAGATAAACAAGCAGAAATCTTATCTGCAGACCCTGAGGCTACAAGCTATCTAGACAACACTTATCTAGACCAAGCAATGATTGGCTTCTACACTGACCCAGTATTCACACAAGGAATAGGCGATGAAATTGGTCACTTAGAAGAAGTAATTATCCCTCAAGGTCAAGGTTTAGATATGTTTATGATAATGTCAGACTTAAAGCTAACTGCACCACAAATAAATGTATTAAGTCTTCATGCTGGTGCTGGTATTTATGCAGATGCTCTTACTGAGATAGGCAGATGGATGGGTAGAGGATTAGAATTACCAGGTTCAAAAACTGGTGAAAATGCACTCGAATTAGGTACTATTGTTTGGTTTACACGCCTACAGTTTTTATTAGATAGATCAGTTACAATAACACTATTTGGCCATGGTTATAATCAGTCTGTATCAAACAGTCTTATAGAAGATTATACTGACGCTTTTGTAAAGGTTAAAATGGTTGCTAATACAGGTATCACCTATGCAATAATTCCGTTATTCGCAATTGCCGGCATAGCATACCCATATCAACCAATAATCGCTCCAACACGTGGCTCCGACCATCTTACTGTAAGCGAAATAATGAAAGCGAAAATGGAAGCTGAAGCTGCTAAGTTTGCTGAAGCTATAAAGTTAACTGAAGCTGCTGCACTTGCATATGAAGAAAAATCATTAGCTACACAAGTAGCAACAGATTTAGCTACACTTAAAACTAAAGCTGCTGCAGAACAGGCAGAAGCTGCGGCTGCATATCATGCACAAACAAAAAAAGCTAGCCGTAAGTAATAACTCTTAGATTTAACGCCCCAAGGCCTCACCCTTGGGGTTTTTTTATATATACAAAATCCCCCAAAACTTTCTACCTTTACCATGTGTAGATTTTGGCTAAATAGTCAATACTTTAATATATATTAAGTATTGGATAAATTGAGTCAACTATTTATTCAATAATTCTTTACATTATAATTATTCGGAGGAACACTATGATACTACGTTTTTTCAATAAATATAAAATTTACTTTATATTTATAGCAGTAGTTTACTCTCTATATTCTTTTATAGTATATTTAAGCAACTACTCAAACATATATTTTCTAAATATCCCAAAAAGGTTAGAAAATAAACCGTCCACTGTCACCACGCTTTCTAACAATACACAAAATAAATATCAAATCGATATTTTAGACAACACAACAATAGGAGTTCCATCAAGCGATGATAACCCTGTAGTGTTTATATTGCATAATGGAATGGACTTAACATACTTAGTAGAAGAGCTTGCATCTAATGGATACTTAACTTTATCCATTGATACCACAAATACAGATATAACGGACCATCTAAGATTACTAAAACAATATGTAGAAACTGAGGACATATATCTAACTAACAAAGCTGACTTTAGCCAAGTATCAATAATGGGAATAGGCGCAAGCGGTTTGCAAGCATATGAACAAGCGCTATACCCAATGGACAATTCGCTTGCCAATTTAGTATCTGTGCTACTAGTCGCTCCAGATTTAACTCAACTGCAAGATAACACAGTTCCTAGTGTGCCTGTAGGTATAGTTCTATCTCAATATGACGGTAATGTTAGAACGTTAGATGGACAAAATATATTTGATACGTTAGCATTTTCAAATAACCTGCAAGCTAATGCATCTTGTCTATATCTATTTAATGCAAATCATAACTTCTACGATGCTAGCAACTTAGAAGATGACGCACTAAATGTACCTAACGCAGAATCGCCAAGACTTGAAGCATCTGCTCAGCAAGATTTTTTACGTCAATATAGCGCTGATTTCTTCAATAACTATCATCACAATATAACAAGCACCAATATAGGTCTTGACTCCAGTCAAATAGCGCCAAACACAATATATGACTATAACGTTTTAACATCGCTAATAACACCAAACTCATTAGCAATACTATCTCCTACAGAATCTAATAGTCAATATTTTACCTCGCTAGGTGGCTCTATAGATATGCACAATGCTTCAATAACATATGTAACAGAAAGTTATATGGCACCATATGACAATGCTGCTGGTTTCCAACATCCTGGTTTGCCAATGGAACTTGGACTACTAAAGTTTAGTTGGACTGTAGATAGTGGATTATTTAGTACATCTGTCCCACCAATATATGAGGACTTCTCTAAGTATAATTCACTTTCTTTATGGCTTTCATTAGACCCTATAAATAAATTAAATTCTGGGAACACCCCGCAGTCACTGATGATTACATTAAAAGATAATAATGGTTATGTAGAACACTTAATTTTAGATGAATCTTCAATTGCACTGCATTTGCCAGATGGATACTTGGTATCTAACAACTACCAATCCCAGTGGTCTACTTTTACCCCACTAAGCAACTTACGCATTCCACTAGATACTTTTACAAAAGTGGATTTAACCCAAATAGATGAAATAACTTTTAAATTTAATCAAACTCCTAGTGGTTCCATTTTAGTTGGAGACTTTAGATTACTTTATTAAACAATAGTCGGTGACTATTTCTAAGCAATCCCACGCGGGCATTCCCAACTGGATACTATATAAATAATATTTACGTTTACTACAACTCAGTCAACGACTAATTCCCTCACAATCCCACTCGGGTTTCCATACACAAAAAAAACTAGTGCTTAATAAGTCAAGCGCTAGTTTTTTTTTTATACTCCAAATTGCCTAAACCTCTTATATCTATTGTGAACCAATTGCTCAGCAGGCATAGATGTCAATATCTTTAATTGATTTAATAAGTATTGTTTTAAATACTCAGCTGCCTCTTCTGGATTAGTATGTGCTCCACCTACAGGTTCTTGGACAATATCTTCAATCACCTTATATTCAAGTAACTCTGTAGGAGTAATTTTCATAACCCCAGCTGCTTTTTCGGCTAATTTACTATCCTTCCATAAAATAGACGCAAATCCTTCTGGCGACAAAACCGAATAAGTCGTATTCTCCTGCATAAATACACAATCGGCAACTGCAAGAGCTAATGCCCCTCCGCTACCACCTTCACCAATAATGCCAGATATTATTGGTACTCTTAGCCTACTCATTTCCAGTAAATTGCGAGCTATAGCTTCACCCTGATTACGTTCTTCTGCACCTATACCACAATATCCACCCGGTGTATCCACCAAACAAATAATTGGCCTATTAAACTTCTCCGCTTGCTTCATCAACCTCAAAGCTTTGCGGTACCCCTCAGGATGTGGCATCCCAAAATTAGATTCTACATTTTCCTTAGCATTATTACCCTTATTCTGTGCAATAAGAGTGACCACCTGCCCCTCAATCTCAGCTAGCCCTCCGATTATAGCCCTATCATCATCAAAAGTTCTATCTCCATGGAGTTCAAAAAAACTATCAAATATCGTTTCTATATAATACTTACTTCGGGGTCTATCCATCTGCCTTGCAATCTGGACTTTCTCCCAAGCAGTGTTTTCTTTAACTTCTTCGTCTATTTGACTCACCCTTCCTAACACTTATGCCAATGTAATAAGTTAGTTATAGTGCTCTTCATCTCAGGTCGTGGTACAATAGCATCCACCATGCCATGCTCTAACAAAAACTCTGCACGTTGAAACCCATCTGGCAATCGTTGCTTTATAGTCTGCTCTATTACACGAGGCCCTGCAAACGCTATTAAAGCCTTAGGCTCTGCTAATATTATATCCCCTAACATTGCAAAGCTAGCTGTCACCCCACCAGTGGTAGGATTAGTGAGCACGCTAATATATAATAAACCTTGCTCATCATGACGCGCTAGAGCTGCACTAGTCTTTGCCATTTGCATTAACGAAAAAATCCCTTCTTGCATTCTAGCTCCGCCCGATGAACAAAAAATTATAATAGGCAATAAATTATCCGTAGCATATTCAATAGCACGTGTAATCTTCTCTCCCACAACAGTCCCCATACTACCCATCATAAACCTAGAATCCATAATTGCGATTACACACGGTATACTATCAATCTTAGCACTCCCTGTAATCACCGCTTCTTTCTCATCTATTTTAGTTACATAACCCTCTAACTTCTTCTCATAATGCTCAAAATTTAACGGGTTATTACTAACCAAATCTTTATCAAATTCCACAAAAGAATTCTTATCAACTAACCTCTTAATACGAACTCTAGCCGCCACAGGGAAATAACCTTCACACACCGTACATACACCGATAGACAATGCTAAATCAGCCACATATACACTTTTCTTACAATGGGGACACTTAACATACATACCTTCTGGGATTTCAGCTTTAGAAGGTGTATCGGAGCCGTCATTTGCATATTTTTGTTGACGCTTAATTAAACTTTGGAACATACTCTACACCTCCGCAACTTATCCAAACCAAAATTTCTACTGAAGACTGTAGCATATCTACACCTCCAAAATTTCATCTAAATTCTGTTCTATATAAGACGTATTAAAGCACCCTTCCTCAAAAGCTTTAGTATGCAACAAATCTAACTGGAACTCTATATTATTATCAATGCCTTCAATGACTGTTTCGCTTAAAGCACGTTTCATAATAGATAAAGCCTCTGCTCTGTCCTTACCAAAAGTAATTATTTTAGCTATCATAGAATCATAAGTTGGAGGGATAGTATATCCAGAATACATATTAGACTCCACACGTACTCCACGACCTCCTGGAAAATGTAATGCAGTAATAGTTCCTGCACAAGGTCTAAAATTTAAAGAAGGGTTTTCAGCATTAATTCTACACTCAATAGCAGCTCCTACTAAATTAATATCATCTTGTGTATAACATAACTTTTCACCATAAGCAATTCTAATTTGCTCCTTAATTAAATCAATACCTGTCACCATTTCCGTAACAGGGTGCTCCACTTGTATCCTCGTATTCATTTCTATAAAATAAAAACTATTGTCCGCATCTAAAATAAACTCAACTGTTCCTGCATTTTTATAATTCACACTCTGCGCAGCCCTAACAGCAGCCTCACCCATCGCAGCTCTAACATCATCTGAGATATGAGGAGATGGCGACTCCTCAATAACTTTCTGATGCCTACGTTGCATAGAACAATCTCGTTCTCCAAGATGAATAATATTACCAAAAGAGTCTCCTAAAATCTGAAACTCAATATGTCGTGGATTTCGTATGTACTTCTCCATATACATACTTCCGTCACCAAATGCCAACTGCGCCTCATGACTTGCTGTTAAAAACAACTGCTCTAGCTCATCTTCTTTATCCACTATACGCATACCACGTCCACCGCCACCTGCCGATGCTTTTAATATAACAGGATAGCCAATCTTTTTAGCGATAACCTTAGCCTCATCAATCGTAGAAATAGCACCTTTAGAGCCTGGCACAACAGGAACCTTAGCTTTAATCATAAGCTCTCTAGCTCGTGCTTTATCACCCATATTTTCAATCATCTTAGCATCTGGACCAATAAATGCTATATGACATTCCTCACAAATACGTGCAAACTTAGCATTCTCCGCTAAAAATCCAAATCCCGGATGGATCGCATCTGCTCCCACTCCAACTGCTGCACTTATAATGTTTTCTATATTTAAATAACTATCTTTAGGAAGCGCTGTTCCAATGCATATAGCTTCATCCGCCAACTTCACATGTAGCGACTCTTTATCTATTTGAGAATATACGGATACTGTTGCTATATTCATCTCTTTGCAAGCTCTAATAATTCTAAGTGCTATTTCACCTCTATTAGCAATAAGAATTTTTCCAAACATCATTTCCTCCTACTCTCCAATGGCAAACATCAATTCAGCTTTTGCTGCCACTTGTCCATCTACTGTTGCAACAACTTCACCTACTCCAATTGGTCCTCTTTGTTTTATTATGTTACACTCTAACCTTAACGTATCTCCAGGCACAACTTTTCGCTTGAATTTACACTTTTCTATGCCTCCAAAATATGCTATCTTTCCCCGATTTGCTTCTTGTGATAATAACGCAATTGCGCCCACTTGTGCCAAAGCCTCTATTATTAATACCCCTGGCATTACCGGATGTTGTGGAAAATGTCCTTGAAAAAAAGGCTCATTTATAGTCACGTTCTTAAATCCTACTGCTCCCGTATCGGTTAACTCAGCCTTATCCACAAGTAAAAACGGATAGCGATGAGGAATTATCTCCATTATTTGTTTTACATCTAGCATTATTGTACTCCCTTTCTAGTAATAATACTCCTAAAAAACTACTTGGGATTATTTATATTCTTTGTATTATACTTACATTTTAGACTCTTCTATTAAAAATAGTCCTTCTCCAAACTCTACCAGCTTACCGTTTTCAACTAATATTTTTTTAACCACTCCATCTTTATCAGCCTCAACTTCATTCATAAGCTTCATAGCTTCAATTATACAAATAACCTGCCCTTTTCTCACAGTATCCCCAACACTAACAAAAGGTTTCTCAGTAGGAGCACTTGCTACATAAAAAGTCCCTACCATCGGTGCTGTTATCTCTGAGCTATTAGGTTGTTCTTCATGCAAATGAGGTGGTTGTGATTCTGGTATATACATTGGTGCTGCACCCATCCTATGTGGGTCATGTGCATATGGAATTGGGTGCGCTCCATGAGGTGGCATACGATAACCATGAGGAGGTTGGTGTATACCATTAGATGGTACGCGGTAACCATGCTGAATTTGATGGATGCCTTGAGGTGGTTGAGGCACCCCATAAACTGGCATAGTCTCACACTCATCTAATGCATACTCAACAGGACAATGTTCCACCTCAAGACGAGGAGGTTGTTCACGGTCTAATCTTATTTCACAATCAGGGAGTTTAATCTCTAACGATGTTAAATCCGAGTCTTTAAACTCTTGTATTAGTGATTTAATTTCTTCTATTTTCATATTGGCCTTCCCTTCTAATAATCTATTCTACTTACCTTCCCACTTTTTAAATACCAAAGTAGCATTGTGTCCGCCAAATCCTAGCGAATTACTAAGAGCATATTTTATATCGTGCTCCCTACCTACATTAGGAACATAATCAAGGTCACATTCTGGATCTGGAATTTTATAATTAATAGTGGCTGGAATAAAACCATCGGTTAACGATTTAGCACAAATAATAGCCTCAATACCTCCGGCTGCACCTAACAAATGCCCTGTCATAGACTTTGTGGAACTCACCGCAACTTTAGTATCCTCACCAAAAACAGTTTTTATCGCTTGTGTTTCATATTTATCATTATAATCAGTACTTGTACCATGGGCATTAATATAATCTATTACATCAGGTTTTATATTAGCATCTTCAATAGCTAGTAGCATAGAACGAACAGCGCCTTCGCCTCCTGGAGCTGGAGAAGTAATATGATAAGCATCTCCTGTTGCACCATAACCAATAACTTCAGCCATTATATTTGCACCTCTAGCCAAAGCATGTTCTAAAGTCTCTAACACAACAACTCCTGCACCTTCACCCATTACAAAGCCATTTCTATCTTTATCAAAAGGAATGGAAGCACGAGTTGGGTCAGTTGACGTACTAAGCGCCGTTAAAGCCTGAAAACCTGCTATACCAGTTTTAGTAATAGTAGCCTCAGCTCCACCCGCAAATATAACATCCTGCTTACCTTCCCTAAGCAATTTAAAAGCCTCACCAATAGAATGGGTCCCAGAAGCACATGCTGTTACTACAGCAGTACATATTCCTTTAGCACCAATATGAATTGCAGCATTACCAGCACCCATATTTGCAATAGTCATAGGAATAGTAAAAGGAGATATTCTCTTTGCCCCTTTTTCATTTAGCGTAGTTACTGCTATCTCTAACGTTTCTAATCCACCTATGCCTGAGGAAATAATAGTTCCCACTCTTGTAGCATCCTCTTTTTCCATGTCCAAGCCAGAATGAATAAGAGCCCTTAGAAGTACAACTCAGCTGACTCCGATAATCTGAAAAAACCCCAACTCTGATTACTTCATAAGGGTTTTCTCAGCTTGGGCTTAGAAACTACAAATTTATAACAGACAATTCGCCTCACAAATTAAGATTGTGACAAAGACGTATTGAAGGTGTTTTCTGAGGATCGCTGTGCTAAAAAAATCGATGCAGCAATATATCACATTTATTTTCATGATATGCTGCATCGTATGGCGAAGTCTTTGCCAATACCAGTCCCAAAATTCAGTGACAAAAAGGAACACTTATGTACTCTTTTTTGTTTTCAGTTTCAGTGTGTCCACTTAAAGTGCAAGAATTCACTTAAATTGCATTTTTTATTTTGATGTTATGGCAGTTACATCAGTGTGTTTGGTAATTTTCCCAAAACTGTTCAAACAAACTGGAAAGGAAATTTAAATTAAATAGTTTTGACTCAGTTTGTCACTGAATTATTAATGTGATGTGATGTAGTCAGACAACCCAGATCGTACCAGCAACTTGTATCTCAGCTGTTTTTACATTTTCAGTGAACTTTGTGGAATATCACAATATATTGCAATATGCAGCTTATCTCAATGTATCGTGATATAATTGTATGGTGACCAATACGTTGCACGTCGTAGCAGGAAGTCCTTGCAGTACCCACCCCTAGCTTTTTTTGTGTGTTTTCTGTGAGTTTTTGTTTACAACAGACACTGTATGTATGTGTGGAGCGTTCCTGTTTTATCTCTCATCTTCACAGCCATGTAGCAGTGCTGGAGAACATATTGTTTTTGGAATATCTTCATGCAAAATGCGTGTGAGCTTACCCACAGCATTTCACGTTTTGTGCAGTTTGTGTTTATAAATACAGGCTTTTTTTGCAGCAAACATTTTGACATATCACCACAGGAAAAGCACATCTGTACATAAGATGAATTATGGCTGAATTCCATTTAACTGCTTCTTGGTTTTTGGTATTGTTCATGCTGCTTCACTGCTATGTGGTGCTGTTTCTCCTATGACAGGTCCAGAAATCTGCTGTTTAACAGGTCTTTGTACCAGCTGTACAGACATTAGCTAAAGCTAACAATGTACACAGAGACCATCTGTGTGTGTGTGTTTGTGTGCATGCACGCCAACTCAGACTCTGTGGGAAACTCTCCAGTCCTTTCCATCATTTTCCTCCAGTATCTCTCCTTTGCCTCTTGTTTACATCATAGTTTAGATTCATGAAGCCTTTTGATGTGGTAGATGTGAATTTTTCTCTCTGGTTAAAGTGAACATTTGTTCTCCAAAGTTTGACCATCCAGAGCAATAGGAAACAAAATAAAATGCATGGTTACCTTAAATACAGTTATGAATTTCTCTGAGTTTGAACATTGTTGAATAATTTAGTCCAAAACTTAAAGAAATATATAACGCTTAAGTCATTTTGAGACATTTTTGTGTTAAAAAAGGTGCATATTGAAATATTAAAACCCTCTACCATCACAAGTAATACGAAAACATTTCATCCTTGTTTCGGAATTCATCTCAAATTAATCCAGATTCCATAACGTAATTAACAGGACACACTGAAATTGAAACATGAAAATGAAGTGCATAAGTGTTCTTTGGCATCACTGAACGTTAGGAGTGGCAAGAACTTTGCGATATGGTACGATAAGCATAATGATACATGGATCAGAATACAATGCAGTTTGTCATGAAAATAAATATGGCAGTATATTGCCATATTCATTTTTAGGACAGCCCTAAAAAAAATGTATCTTCCATTTTTCAATTCTATGGTGTCACCAATAAAATTACCTTTGTGTTACTTTAAAGAGTAGACAATATTAGGCTGAATTGTGGAAACGGTAAGTTACTCACTAGTGTTCCAAATGTGTGGAACTCTATTGTTAAATCACTGAAGTCCCCCTTTAAAAACATGAACACAACGGCCTCCATCCTTACACTGTGTGACCTGAAAAGATGAATGGAAGCTGTTCTTTCATCTCCATCCCTCTTGTTTTTTCATCCTCTGTCACTCTCTGTCCTGCTCTCCATCTCGACTAGAGAAACACACTGACCTCAAACCGGTCCCATGGCGCCCTCACACATACTGGCACTGTGTGTCACCACCATTTGCTGTGTCTATGGAGACGTGCACACAAAATTG